>OBHU01000635.1_pt1 | contig 24664 bp, 17 predicted proteins | sample 1519071 | NCBI WGS metagenome assembly OBHU01 (sample SAMEA2452135, study PRJEB22498) | human gut metagenome
TTAATTTTACTAGGAGAATTATATTTTTTGTAGACGTGAAATCTTTGACGCTTACGTAAACAATTAATAAAAATTTAAGTAAATAGGTGTGATTTTAACATTGAAATAAAGAGGATAAGTAATGATTAAATATTATTGTAAAGAATGTAAGATAGAGTGTGAAAGTAGTAGTTGTGCCATTTGTGGGGAAAGGACTATTGCAAAATCCAAGATATATTGGTGTGAAAATTGTAATGTGCCTATATATGAAGAGGTTTGTAGTTGCTGTGGAGGAAATGGCAAGGAGATAGGAACTGATATAAGACCAGTTTTTCCAGAGGAAAGGCTTATGTTAGAAATACTTTTAGGTGAGCCTTTTAAATACAAGGATTCTTCAGTTTGGGTAGCATCTAATAATAAATACATAATTGATGGAGTTAAAAAAAGGTTTAAACAAAGCAAACTTATGGAGATGTCTCCTAGTGAGGTAATAGAACAATTAGAAAAGAATAAAGCTCAAAATAGTTATGAAGTTTTTGAAAAATATATAAGTAAATTCATAAAGATAAATAGCAATAGATATAATTTTTTAGTTACAGAAGCAGTTGATTTTATAAAAGAACAAAAGAAAAATTATAGTGATGATGAAACTTTTGTGTCTTTTTCAGGGGGAAAAGATAGTACCGTTGTAAGTAGTTTAGTAATGAGAGCTTTAGGAAATCCTAGTATAATACATATTTTTGGAGATACAACTTTAGAATTTCCTTTTACTTATGAGTATGCAAAAAGATTTAAAAGTGAACATACAAAAACACCGTTCTTATCTGCTAGAAATAAAGATAAGAACTTTTATGATATGTGTGAAGTTATAGGACCTCCAAGCCGTGTTATGCGTTGGTGTTGTACTGTATTTAAGACAGGTGCAATCACTAAAAAAATAAATTCAGTTTTTAAAGATAAAAAAAATATATTAACATTTTATGGAATAAGAAGAAGTGAATCAGCTTCAAGAAATAAATATGATAGGGTAAGTGATAGTCCTAAAATAACTAAGCAAAATGTAGTTTCTCCCATTATAGATTGGATTGACTTTGATGTATGGTTATATATTTTAACAACAAAAATAGATTTTAATGATGCATATAGATTTGGTTATTCAAGAGTAGGATGCTGGTGTTGTCCGAATAATACTTTATGGGCACAGTATTTATCAAAAATATATATGCCAGAACAATCAAAAAGATGGAGAGAGCAACTTATTAACTTTGCAATTAAAGTAGGCAAAAAAGACCCAGAAGTATATGTAGATGATGGAATGTGGAAAGCTAGACAAGGTGGAAATGGAGTTGAATATAGTGAAAATACTTTTGTGGAATTTAAACCCTGTGCAGCAGAAAAAGAAAGCTTTAATTATGACTTAAACAAGCCAATTTCAGAAGAACTATATGAATTTTTCAAACCCTTTGGATGGATAAATAAAGAAATGGGAAATTCAAGACTTGGACAAGTCTATATAACAGACAAAATAGGAAATCCAATACTAAGACTTCAAGGAAAAATAGGAAGCAAAGAACTAAAAGTTACAATAATAAAAATTCCAAAAGGAAAAAGTATAAGAAGCATAAAACAAAGAATAGACTGTCAATTAACTAAATATCAAATGTGTTTAGGATGCCTAGCCTGTGAAAGCATATGCAAACAAAATGCAATAATAGTAAAAAAACATGCCCATGAAAATGAATTAAAATCAGGCAAAATAAATGATACATACAAAATAATAGATGAAAAATGCATAAGATGTGGAGAATGTATAAATCACTTTCATGGTGGTTGTTACATGAGGAAGGGAGTTATTACTGGGAAAATAGTAATATCAAGAAATAATTTCTATATAAATAATGTTTACATACATATAAAATAAAGCAATTTTTATATCATATAATTGATATATGAATTTGCATAAGATTAATACAAAAAAAGATTACACAATAATAGGTAATATATTCCAATCCGTTAAATAGGTTTAATATAATTTCTATACAGTACCTCTTTAAAACATAATGTTTATATAGGTCAATTTCACCATTTTGGTTAAGTATATAAAAAAACATAATTTATAAGAAACAAAAAAAGAAAGGTAGATAATTAATATGACTGAAAAAGATTTAAGAATATATAATTTTTTAAAAGAATAGAATAGATAATAACTGTTAAAGAAATTGCAAAGTCATTATATAGTTGAAAACATCAAAGTATAGTTTATGGGAATGTAAATTTTGCAACAAAAATGGAATTGTTAAACAAAGAAACAATAAGAGGAAATAATTATGGATTTTTTATAAAGAATAAAAATAGTACAATACCTACTAAACAAACTATTAAAGTGGAAAAGATAAGTAAAGATAAAGTAATAGATACTTTTGCTTAATGATAATAAAGAAGAAGTTAAAATTGAAATAAATCTTATAATGAAAATTAATAATATTATACAAAAAACATCAAAAATTTTAGATAAAGAAATAAAAGCAAATATAAAATAATTGATAGGAAGATGCCTCATGAACTAAAAGATATACTTAAAGGTATCATTATAGTTTATACATTTTTATATAAAGAAAAATTTTTAAAAATCAGAAGAATGGATAACTTAAGTATAAATGAATTAAATGTTAGAGTATGGATAAAAATAATTGCTGTAGAATAAACATAATATTAGATAAAGATTTAGGTATATTCATACTGGATATATTATGCTATAAATATGAACCAGTTTATAAAGGCTATAAAAATCAAAGATGAAATAAAATACACTTGGCATACATATTCTAGAATATCTTGAAACAACACTTAAAAAAATTGATTTAGACAAAATATAAAAATGTCATGAACATCAAAAATTGTAATTTGTCAACAAGGATACATATGAAAATGTTTTGAATATAATTAGAAAAAATAGCATGGAATGCTTATAGAATATATAATATTGATTATAAACAAATAAAAGAAGTTTTTGAGTAGTATGGACACAAATATTTTTAATTAAATCAAATATATGAGAATTTTTGCCTCTTATAGTATATAAAAAATTAAAACAAATAAGTATAATTTTCACAAAATACAAGAAAAAGAAAATTAAACTTTTTTTTCATTCACAAGAAAAGTTGAAAATGAAAAGATTGTATAAAAAATCTAACTATGATAAAATTTAGAGTATAAAAATAGACAAAGGTATATTAGTGAACAACAACAATAATGATTAAAAAAATTAATAAAATTAATAATAGATGTCTTTTAAGACCAATTTATGTAGTAGGTGATATTATGGGTAAAAATCCAATTGATATAAGTATAACATTACCAGAAAATATTAATAATGATAAGTTAATACTTAGAGATAACTATATATATAAAATGAAACAAAATTTAGATGAAAATTGTGAAGTAATTTTATTGAAGGGTGTTTTTGGAATAGGAAAAACAACTTTAATGAAGCAATTTATGGAACAAAATAAAGAACAGAGTATAGGACTCTTTTTTAAAAATAATTTTAATATAAATGATTTTGATATTATAGAATTTGATTTGGCCAATCAAATAAATATTATTATACATTCAAAAGAATTAGAAGACAATGAGTTTAATGATAAAATACTAAGAGATAATAGAAGAACATTAATTAATTTTTCTAGAAGAAAAAATAATAGATATTATTTTCTCATAGATGGTTTAGAAGAGATAGAAGATAATAGAGAAATAATAGAAAGACTAAAAGAAATTTTACCATTAAGATATATTAACATGAGGTTTATAATTTCAAGTGATATAAATATAGAGGAAACCTTTAAAGAATATAAATGCAGTCAAATTGAACTACCAGGATTTAATTATTTAGAAACAAGAGAGTATTTATCAAATATAGAAATTGAGGATAAAAATATAAAAAAGCTTCAAGAAGATTTTGGTGGGAATCCAAGAAAGTTACAAAAAATTAAAAATATGATTGAAAAAGGAATAAAAATAGAAGAAATATTATCATTAAAAATGAAAGAATGGGAAGAATTTTATGAAGTTGAATGGAAAGATATTAAATTTGATAATGAAGCTGAAAAAAAGATAATATATTTATTAGCAACAAATAGCAATTTAAATACAATAACTTATTTATCAGAAATATTTTCTATAGATGATTTTAAAATAAAAAATATTTTAAAAAAGTTTTCTTTTATACATATAAATACTAATCAAGAAGTAAATTTTAATGAAACTTTGTTTGCTAAGTATATTGAAAAGAAATTAACAGATTTAAAAGATAAAGTTACAGAAGACATAATAAAATATTTAACAGAAAGACCTCAACAAAATGTATCATTAAGTTTATTACCAGATTTATATTCATTAAATAATAATTATGATGAATTGGTAGAGTATTTAAATGTAGAAAACATTATGTTAATGAGAGAAAAAACTAAAACATCATATATAGCAGAAAAAAATATAGACTTAGCAATTAAAGCAACCATTAAAAAAAATTCATATGAACAATTAATGAAGTTGTCCATACAAAAATCTACCTTATTAGAATATCAGAAAGCAGATATATTATATTCTCAAATAAATGCATTGGTGTCTATGGGGGAATTTTCAAAAGCTATTAGTTTGACTAATAATATAATAGAAAAAGAAAAGAGATTACATTTACTTAGTGCAATATCAAGAAAATATTTTGAAATTAATGGTTATGTAGATGAAAATTTAAAAGATGATATAAAATTATTGTATAAAGATATTAGTAAAAGTATAAAGGGGGATGAAGCAATAAAAATTGCTTCAGATTTAATTTTTACATTACCTAACCTTGCTATTGAGTTAATTGAACAAAGAGAAGATATGGCTAAAGAAGATAAGTTAGATTATGCATTTGCAAAATTATCATTAGAAGCATTTGAAAACAAAAAAATTAATGAAAGTAATCCAGAATTAGATATTCAACTAGATGAAAAGATTCAAAATAGTACAATAAAAAATTTAACTAAAAATATAAAAAAAATAGTGGAAAATTATGATTTTCAAAAATTGAAAAAGGAAATTAGCAAATTAAATAATATAGCTGAAAAAATATTGTTCTTATGTAAATGGATAGTTAATAATAAAAAAAGTAAAGATTGTTATAATGTAATAATGTATACATTGGATTTGATATTTACTTGTACAAATTATACACCTAAAATGAATATATTTAGAGAGATAACTGTTCCATTATTATATATGGAAAAAATAGAAGAAATAGAGCAAATAATAAAAAGAATAGATGAACAAATAAGATTGATAAAGGAGAAAGGACCTACTATAGAATATGTCAAACTTTCTATAAACTTATGTTGTGGTGAAATAAAATTTGATAAAGAAAATGCTTATGAACGTTTTTTAAATTTATATGGTTTTATAGATGATATAACAGATTTAAGTGTAAAAACTAATGCTATAGCATTATTATTTGCCAACTTAAGATTAATAGATAAAGAAAAGGTATTAGATAAAGAGTTAAACTTATTTAAAGAACTAAAAGAAAATATATATCTTAATGTGCAAAAATTATTAAAAACCAGTGCCAATCACTATGAAATATGTAAAGATATAATAAGATATATATCTAAAGATTATCCTGATTTTGCATATGAAATGATAAAAAATATAAATTTAGATGAATATAGAGATTATTCAATTGCTTTGTTATTAAATAATTATTTTAAAAATGATATAGAAAATATTAATATGAAAATAGTAAAAAAATATTTTAATAGATTAAAAAGAAAGAATATACAAGATAAAGTTTTGTTTTTTTTGATATTGAGATTAAATGATGAAAAAATAAATACTTTAAAAGCAATTGAAGTATTAGAAGATTTAAAAAATGAAATCGAAGGAATAAAAAATAACTTATTAAAATCTCAAATATATTTATATTCATATAAAATCTATGAAAAGTTAAAAAATAAAATAGAAAAAAGAGACTTTACTTTTAATAAGCTATTGGAATGCATTCAAAATATAGAAAATTTGTGTGAAAGAAGAGATTTTAGTTATTATGTTGTATCTGAAATAGCAAATATAAATAATGAACATGCAAAAAAGGTATATTCAAATATTCAAATAAATGAAGAAATTATAACTGAAAAAACAGCAAAAAACTTAATTTACTCTATAAAGTTAGCAATAAAATCATATAGTGCATTAGTTAGTAATAGTAAAGATTTAGAAAAAGAAGAAAACTTGAAAAAACTAAGAATGTTTATTAATTTAATTCCATCAGTAGAACAACAAATATTGTTATGGGGAGAATTTGCAACTAGATTATATTCATATAACTGTAAAGATTTTGCTGATAAAATTATTAGCTTAAATATAAACAATTTATTGGATAAATTAGAAAAATCAGATGAGGAAATATATTATTTTACATTAATAAGAATATCTCCATGTTTATATAAAAATAATATTATTATGGCATTTGATAGATTGGAAAAAATGCCTCAATATTATAAAGAATATGCATTATTTGAAATAGTGAAATATATTTGTACAAAGACATACTATGATGAACCATATGATAATAATTATAAAGAAGAATATAATTTAGAATATAATGAAATTAAGGAATTATTAAAAATAGTAGAAAAAATATCTACAGATATAATAATATATAATGTAATTACAATTATATGTAATTCTGTAAAAGCAAAAGTAACATCTAGTCAAAAAAAAGATATAATATATAAATTAAATTGTGTTATACAAAATCAACTTCCAGATAAAAATAATATAAAACATTTAGGATACAAAATTATAGCAGAATCTCAAGTAGAAAAATTGAATAACAATAAAATAGATATAGGTAAAAGAGAATCAGAAGTAAAAGATAATGTTGACAATGAAGCTGATAAAGCATATATTTTGTGTGTTCTAGCTGATTTAATGGGTAGCAAATATTCTATAAAAATAAAAGAACTTCTAACAAATGCTAAAGAAATAATTGATAAATTACCTTCGAAATTAGATAGATTATCACATTATGAAACATTTGCTAGTATGGCAAAAGGAAAAGATGCAGTATTAGTTCAAAAAGCACTGAAAGATGCTATGTTGATAGCAACAAAAGGAACTGGAAATAGTTACATAAAAGCACAAAGAAATATAATAGATTTGGCATATAAATTGGATGAAAGTTTAGCTTTATCATTACTTAATATATATGATGATGAAAATATAAGATTAGAGTATAGAAAAAACATAGAACAACAATCTAGAATAAATAAATTGAAAAAGATGATGATGTCAAATTATAATGAAGATATAAAAATAAAAGATTTTAGAGAATATAGTAATGCAGCATGGAAAAATCTTGCTTCATTAAATGCAAAAAGGTTGAATACTTTCAAATTAGACGAATTGTCAAAATACTTAGAAATAGCATCAAACATACCAATAAGTATGTCTTTCCCAATTTATTCATGGATATATGAAAATAACATTAAAAAATATATTCATATAAATAATGCAGAAAGTCAAAAAAAATTTAAAAATATGTTTGATAATGCATTATTAAGTTGTGAATTAGCAGTAAGGTTAGTTACACAAAGTAATACTTTAATAATTAAGGATTTTGAAAATAACAATAAATCAATAATTATTGAAGAAAATGAAGAAAACAAAGCTATAAATTATATAGTAGATTGGGCGGTAAGGAATGAAGAAAAGAAGATAATTATAAATGATCCATATTTTAGTATGAGAGAATTATATTTAGTAAAAGAAATATATTATTTATTACCTGAATGTGAATTTGAAATTGTTACTACAAAAGAATATGCAGATAAATATTTAAACAATTGTAATGATAGACAAGATGAATATATAAATGAATGGAGAAATTTATCAGATCAAGAACCACCAGAATGTAAAATTTGGATGATGCAATTAGAAAATAAAAAATCACCAATACATGATAGATGGATATTAGGAGAAAAATCAGGATTAGAACTTGGAGGTTCAATTAATGGTTTTGGAAAAAAAATTATGAAGATATCTTCAATAGAGATAGATGATGTGATACAAAATGAACTTAAAATAAGAGAATTTTTAGATAGAAAAATTCGGGTTTTTAAAGAACAAAAAGTAAATATATCGCAATTTAATTTATAGAAAGTAAGTGCAATTTAAGATTTAAAAGAAAATTGATATAAAAATTGACAAGCTAGAATAACTGGGAGAAAAAGGTATGAAGTTATCATTAACACAAAAGGAAATAAAGCAAAATAATAGAATTGAAGATATAGTAAAAGAAAAGGAAATAGATGAAGTTAATTTATTTATAAACTCTATAACTGGTGGCAACAATCATTTGTATAATTATTTAAAGGATAGTTTTAAAAGGGCTAGTAGTATAGATATAATAGTATCTTTTTTAATGGAATCTGGTGTTAAGATGATAATTAAGGATATTAAAGAGGTTATAGATAGAGGGGTAAAGGTTAGGATTTTAACAGGAAATTATCTTGAAATTACTCAGCCTTCTGCTCTTGCTATGATAAAAAAGGAATTTAAAGAAAAGGTGGATTTAAGGTTTTATAATGTACCTAAAAAGTCTTTTCATCCTAAGTCTTATATATTTCATGGAAAAGAGGATAGTGAAATTTACATAGGTTCTTCTAACATTTCTAAAGGAGCATTAACAGATTCTATAGAATGGAATTATAAATTGTTAAAGTCACAAAATCCTAATGATTTTATAAATTTTTATAATGCTTTTGAGGATTTATTTAATAATCATTCAATAAAGATTACTGATGAGGTTTTAAGGGATTATTCAAAAAATTGGGTAAGACCAGGTATATATAAAGACCTTGAAAAGAATGGAGAAGAAAAGGTAGTTAAAATTTTTGAACCAAGAGGAGCTCAAATTGAAGCTCTTTATAGTTTAGAAAAGTCAAGAGAGGAAGGTTTTGATAAGGCAATAGTAGTTGCTGCAACGGGAATAGGTAAAACTTATTTAGCTGCTTTTGATTCTTTAAAGTATAAGAGAGTGTTATTTGTTGCTCATAGAGAGGAAATAATAAAGCAAGCAGCTCAAAGTTTTAAAAATGTTAGAAATAATGAAGAGGTGGGCTTTTTTTATAATAATGTAAAGGATATAAATAAAGACTTAATTTTTGCTCTTGTACAAACCTTAGGGAAGGAAGCTTATTTAAAGGAAGAATATTTTCAAAGGGATTACTTTGATTATATTATAGTTGATGAATTTCATCATGCTGTATCTACAAATTATAAAAGAATAATGGAATATTTTACACCTAAATTTTTACTTGGGCTTACAGCAACTCCTGAAAGATTAGATTCAAAAGATGTATTTGCCTTATGTGATTATAATGAGGTTTATGAAGTAAGGCTTCAAGAGGCAATTAATAAAGGATGGCTTGTTCCATTTAGATATTATGGAATATATGATGAAACTGTAGATTATAAAAATATAGATTATAAAAAAGGTAAATATGATAACAAAGAATTAGAAAAAGCTTTAATGCTAAATAAAAGGGCAGAATTAATTTTAAAGCATTATGAAAAATATAAATCAAAAAGGGCCTTTGGATTTTGTACTTCAAGAGCCCATGCAGAATATATGGCAAAATACTTTAATGAAAACAAAATAAAATCAGTAGCAGTATATAGTGGGGAAAAAGGAGAGTTTTCAGAAGAGAGAGATGAAGCAATAAGAAAACTTGTAAAAGGAGAAATAAATGTAATATTTTCTGTAGATATGTTTAATGAAGGATTAGATGTACCTTCTATAGATTTAGTAATGTTTTTAAGACCAACAGAATCACCAACAATATTTCTTCAACAACTAGGAAGAGGTTTAAGAAAAGCACCTAATAAAGAATATCTAACTGTACTAGATTTTATAGGAAATTATAAAAGAGCAGATATGTTGCCATTTTTATTAAGTGGAAAAGAATATACACCTTCAAAGTCAAAAAAAGGAGAAATAAAAGAATTTAAGTATCCAGAGGATTGTGTAGTAGATTTTGACTTTAAGGTAATGGATATATTTAAAAAATTAGCAGAAAAGGAAATAAAAATAGAAACTAAAGTGAAAGAAGAATATACAAGAATAAAAGAAATGCTAGGACACAGACCAACAAGAGTAGATTTCTTAACATATATAGAAGAAAGCCTATATAAAGAATTAAAAGGAAGCAAAAGAAAATACAATCCTTTAAATAATTACTTACAATTTTTAAAAGACAACAATGAATTAACAGAAGAAGAAGAAAAACTATACAACTCAAGAGGAAGAGAATTTATAAACATGATAGAAACAACAGCAATGACAAAAACATATAAAATGCCTCTACTTTTAACATTCTATAATGAAGGAAATATAAAAATGGAAATAACAGAAGAGGACATATACAAAAGCTTTTATAGCTTCTATCACAAAGGTTCAAACAAAGTAGACATGCTAAAAGACAAAAGCACAAGAAACTTTGAAAACTGGGAAAAGAAAGACTACATAAAACTAGCAAAAAACAACCCAATAAAATTCATGCTAAAAACACATGGAGACTTTTTTAAAGAAAAAGAAGAAAATATTATAGCACTTCAAGAAGAACTAAAAGAAATTATAAAAAACAAAAGCTTTAAAGAACAAATCAAAGATGCTGTTGAATATAGAGCTAAAGATTACTATAAAAATAGAAATATTAAATGATTTTAGCAAATAGGAAGTTATAAAAATACAATAAGTAACTTTCTAAAAAATAGAAGGAGATGATATAAATGAAAGCTATCAATTTAATTTCTTTGAGAAATGTATGAAAATATTAAACAATGATCATATATTTGTTGGTAATACAAAAAAAGTTCTAAAGATATTAAAATAAAAGAAGTTGATTTAATATAAAAATATTTTATAAAAATTTTTATTTTAGTGTCCATTCAAAATTAAGGAGATTATAGAAAAGATTACTGATAATAGTTATATTATAGAGTATTTATATATAGTTATTGGTAAACATATATTAACTAGCTTATTATTTATTGGAGGAATAGGATTTGAAAATATCAAGAATTATTATAAAAAATTACAGAAATCTTAAATCTATTGATGTTAATCTAAATGATACAGTTGCTCTGATAGGAGAAAATAATAGTGGAAAAAGCAATTTTTTACGTGCAGCAACACTGCCATTTTTGACAGATGAAATTGGATTTTCTGGAAAGAACTTATCGTGGATAGATATTAATAATGATGCAAAAAAAGAATATTATAAATTCATTATTGACAAACAGGAAGAAATTAAAAGTGGTTCCTTGTCATTAGAAGAATTTATCAAAAATATGCCAATAGTGACAGTAGAAGTGCATCTTGTACCAAATAAAACAGAAACTTTTTTTGTAAAAGATTTGAGCTTTACTATTGAAGAAGATAAGATGATATATGGCTTACGATATGAATATAAACCATCAAAAGTAGAAGAAATCTATAATATTGTAAAAAATGTAGTAAATAATAATAAATTAGATGATTTAACAATTAATTCAGTGAAGATGAATCTTCTTCCATTAGAAAATTATACTTATTCTATTTGTGTACCAAATAAAGGTCCTATATCATATGATGTATTGAAATTTTATAAATATACTTCCCTTCCAGCTGAAAGGGATGAATTTTCGAGAACAGGAGAGCGTTTGGGTTCAAAATCTCTTGTTAAGTTACTACAAAAGGGATTATCAAATGATGATAAGCTAAAAGTTGAGCAAGAATATACTAGATTTTTTGAGGAATTGAAAACAGTTAGTAATATGGAAGATATTATTAATTGGCAAGAAGAATCTGAGTTAAAAGATGCAAGAGAATTTTTTTCACATATAAGTATTCTTCCTAATATGCCACCAATGCAATCAATATTAAATAGTATTAGACTTGGATATTCTGATACTGAACTTTCATTACAAGGACTTGGCTATAGAAATTTAATACTCTTATTTGTACTTGTTAACTCATTATATACTAAGAAAGAAGATATAGTCTTAAATATTCTTACTATAGAAGAGCCAGAAGCACATCTATGTATAAATAATATAAGATTAATGGTTAGTTTTTTAAAAGCACTTACTTCAAAAAATGAATCAACACAATTATTTTATTCAACTCATAGTACAGAATTTATTAACAAGATGGATTTAAAAAATGTTATTGTTATGCATGATGGACAAGCTTTTTCATTTAAGGATGAACTTACTGATGAAAATATAGATTATTTAACAAAAAATCCTAATTTAGATTTATTTAAATTGTTTTTTTCTAAGAAGTGTATTTTATTTGAGGGTATTTCAGAAGAAATGTTGATACGTTCATATATTGATTCACAGAAACAATTAAGTGATATAGAATTACTTTCTTTCCATAAAGGGTTTACTAAAATAATAGAAATATGGAAGAAGGTAAATAAAGGAACAAAGAATAAACTTGGAGTAATAAGAGACTATGATAATGAACCCATAGCAAAAAATAAGCATGATATTTATGATGATGGTGTAAGTATATGCATTAGAACAACAACAGAATATACACTTGAACCTGAATTTATAAAAACGGGAAATAACTACAATATTATTCGAGATAAATATGGAGATAAATTTGGGTGGAAAGATTATGATAAAAATAAAATGGAAGAAGCATGGAAAGATGCAAAAGCAGTTAATATGCTTATAATTTGTAGAGATATTTTAAATGGAGAATTACCAGATTTACAGATGCCGGAGCATATTCAAAAGGTATTGGATTTTTTGAATAAAGAAGAATAGAATGAGGTGATTTTTTGGAAATATACATAGCTGGAGCAGGTGCTGGAAAAACTACTACTATGGCAAATAATATAATAAAATTAAGAGAAGAAATAGAAGAATATAAGATTATCTTTTGTATAACCTTTACCAATAATGCTACTTCTTGTATAAAATCAAAATTGATTAATTATTATGGAGTAATTCCAAAGAACATTTTGGTTAGTACAATTCATTCTTTTTTATATCAACAATTTATAAGACCATATTATTTCCTTTTATATGAGAAACAATATGAACAAATTTCTACTGTAGACTTACCATCAGTACCTATGCATAAAAATAAAAAAATTAAAAGCCTTGATGATAGAAATATTCTACATCAAACAGTTATTCCAGAGAGAGCGAAGTGGATAATTTATCAAAAATCTAGGGATACAAAATCTATTAAAGATAAGCGTAAAATTATTAATAAAATATTTGCTGATTATTGTGGTGCTATATGTATAGATGAAGCACAGGATATTGATTCAGATATGCGAATTATTATTGAAAAATTTTGTGAAATGGGAATTTACGTTTTATTAATGGGAGATCCAAAACAAGATTTGAAGGGACATAAGAGTTTAAGAACACTTGTAGAAAAATACAAAGATACTGTTAAATATATTAATGTATGTCATCGTTGTCCAAAGGAACACTTAAATCTATCAAACTTTCTTGTTAATTCTCAAGAAAAGCAACAATCAGATAAAGTAAATGGTATTATTACTTTACAGTTTGAAACAGAAAAATCATGTATTGAAGTAATGAAACAAGGTTCATTTGATTTAGCTTATATTTCAAAAAAACAAGGAAAATTTGATACACATCAAGCAAAAAGGAAAGATGGAGTATTAAATTTAGCAGAAGAGATAGAAGCAATAATACAAGTTTATCATAAATCAGTAAGCAAAGTTATATTAAAACGATTTTCATATTATTATGCAGAAAAATTAATTGAAAATTATAATAATACTAATGATAAAAAAAAAGCTTTATTAGAAACATTTAAAAAATATGAAAAATTTAAGCGAGAGGAATATATTATTTTAATGAATTCAATACCGGAACCAGAACATAGTTCTATAGTTACTAATGAGAAAGTTATTGTAAGTTCTATAGATAGTATTAAAGGACAAGAAGGAGAAAACTGTTTATTTGTATTAACAACAGATTTGGCTGCTTATTTATTTGGTAATAAAAAAGATGAAAATGTTACTAAGAGTCGATTATATGTTGCTTTAACTCGCTCTTTAGATAAATTAACAATATTTATAACAGAAGAGGTTGAAAAAAAATATACAAGAAATACTATTCTTGATTTTTTTAAGACTTATTTGAGGGTACTATAAAATATGTAAAAAAAGAGTATGAGTGGATATCAAACAAGTGTAAATCAACTTTAGCAAGAAAGTGATATTTACACTTGTTAGTATATTTAGTGTCCAGCAAAATTCCAGTTGGCAATCTATTGTTAAATATAAAAGTATTATTTTGAGCTGTTTAAAAGTATCATAATAAGTTATAATTAATAATTAGTTTATTTATAATTAAAATATTATATATATTAGCTAATGTAAATTAGCACTAGAACATATAAATAAAAATAGATTAGGCAAAAAAGCTTAATCTATTTTTTTAGGTATTTTTCTTTTATTAATAAAGCAATTTCATTAGAAACAGTTCTCATGTTTTCATTAGCAACTTTTTGGATAGTTTCAATTACCTCATTTTCTAAAGTAATAACAACTCTTTTTTTACCCTCTGGTATTCTTGCTGTATTACCTTTTTTATTGTTTTTTTCAGTCATAAAAGTTTCCTCCAATTATGTTGTTTACAATATTTTTGTTTTGATAATTATAACATAGATTTATTTAGTATACAAAAGAGTGATAAATTGATGTTGCATTAAATATAAATCAATGTTACAATAGCTCCATAAATTAAACTAATGAAGAGGACAGCATAATGAAGTTTTTAAAATTATCACATGATTTAATTATAGATACAAATATTACATCTAATGAATTTAGGATTTATACTTATCTATTATCTCTATACAATGAAAATAAAAAATGTTCTTATCCTTCTATAGAAACTATTTCGAATAGACTTAATATTTCAGTTGCTACAGTAAAGAGAAGTATTAAAAAATTAGTTCAGTTAGGTTATATGATTATAGAAAAAAAGAAAAGTGTTGTAGGTAATTATAATACTTATAAAGAATTAAAGCACCTTATAAAAAATGCTACTAATACAGCTAAGAAAGTATTTAAAAATATAGTTAATGAAAGAAATTTAGTTAAAGTGTCAGATTGTAAAGAAAGTAATGTTCAATTAGAAATTGAAGAATTAAATTCATATTCAAAAGAGCATAAAGGAAAGATATCTTTAGTTTTAAAAAATGTAAAAAATTTAAATAAAAAACAAATGTTTTTAATTGGTGATATGGATTTAGAAACTCTAAAAAAAGCTATTTTTAGATTTAAAAAATCAACTAAAACCCATACATTTGCTTTTTTAGTGGAATGTTATTATACAGAATGTAGTATTAATGGACTAGAACCAAGTATGGATTTACAAAGATATACAGGCAATAAGTTTATAGAAATATCAAATGAAATAAAAGAAAGAGAAGAAGTAAAACAAACTATGATTGAAGATGGAATATTTAATGAAAAATTATGGAATAAAAATATAGCACTAGGATTATAAGAAAAGTAATTAGCAGGCAAGTGATGTTTCCACTTTAAGGGTTAAAAAAATTACCAATGTGAAAGATATAGCTTTTTGTTTTGAAAGGATTATTTTCAGAAAATTATAATAAATTTATTTTACATAAAAGAAATAATAATATATAATTGAAGTGAAAAAATAAATAGGAGAATGTAATATGTCTAAAAACAACAACGAAATAAAGCATGAAGACCTAATAATGAAAAAAGCAATGGATGTATTTGCAGAAGAAGGACTAAAGTTTTTTGGAATAAATCAAAAAGTTAAAGACTCAAGTTCAACAGAAATAGTAGTACTTGAAGCATTAAACCTTCATATGGATTTATAATAAGGAAACTCACTCAGCAAGCTGAGGAGTACAAGACATTTAGCCAAATCATAGATTTGGAATGTCATAGCATGGAAGATGATAGTTACATACACTTTGAATTTCAAACAACTAATAAAGGAAAGTTAGATTTAAGAAGATTTAGAGTTTATGAATCTGTATTAAGTTTACAAAAAGATAAGGATGTAACAACCTATGTAGTTTATAGTGGAAATATAAAAAGTGCAAAAGATACTTTAGAAACAGGTATAAACAAATATAAGGTTAAAAGTATATTTATGTCTGATAAAAATGGAGATTTAATAGTTGAAGAACTAGAAAACAAAGTAAAAAATAAAGAAAATATAACAAAACAAGAACTTGTTGCATTAACATTTACTCCAATAATGGGAGGAAAACTTACAAAAGCAGAAAAAATAATAAAATCAATAAGAATAGTAAAATCATCAGATAATGAATATAAATACGATATAGAATCAATGTTATACGCATTCGCAGATAAATTTCTAAAAGGCAAAGACTTACAAAAAGTGAAGGAGGAGATAAGTATGACTGAATTAGGACGTATGTTAATAGAAGATGGAAGAACAGAAGGCAGGATAGAGGGCAGAATAGAGGGCAGAACAGAAGGTAGAACAGAGGGAAAAAGAGAAACATTAATAAAATTATTAATAAAGAAATTTGGTTTTTTATCAGAAGAATATAAAAATAAAATAGGTAAATTACCAAATGAAACTATTGATATTATATTGATGGAAATATTTGATATAAAATCAATAAATGAATTAGATAAATATTTTAGTAAATAAAAATAATAATAAAATAAGTTTAAGTAAAAAGTTAAATTTTAAGTTTTTTAATTTAAGATTTAGCTTTTTATTTTTATATAAAAGCTTTTTACCTAGAATATGACAAAAATATATAATTGTTTACAAAATATATTGAATTTTACAACAAGTAAGTGTATTATAGTAGTATAAACCTGTAGGAGATGATTGTTATGAATTATAGAAATAAATGGTTTGATAATAATAAAAGTAATTATGGATGGTATAAATGTGTAAGATGTGGTAAGAATTTTAGAAGAGGTAAAATATGAATGAATTAAAAATTTTTGATATAGTTCCAGAGGGCTTTTTTACTCCTTTAAGTAGTGGAAATAAGAAAATTTATTTGAGTATAATTTCTTTAATTTATAAGCTTGTTCAAAATGGATTGTCTTATGGAATTGATAGAGAAATATTGGTTGAAGAGGTTGAGGATTATTTAAATGGAGCAAATGAAGAATTTGATAATGAAGAAATTGGAATTGTAGATGATGAAATAGTTACAAATAATAGGGATAGGGCTAATATTTTTATAAGAAAGCTTACTAATTATGGCTGGATATACCCAGAAACTACTAGTGATTATAGGCAAATTATTAATTTTCATGATTATTCTATTGTTATTATTGAGGCTTTAGTGAAGATTGTAAATAATGAATCTACTGAGTATCAGGGAAATATTATAGGTATTTATAATATTCTTTATTCTAAAGAAAAAATTAATAGTGGTCTTGTTGTAAAGCAAATTTTTAATATTACTAAGGAAATAATGAGTGGATTAAAAAAGTTAAATGCTAATATTAAAAAGTATATAGACAAGTTAACAAAGCAGAAAACTCCCCAAGAGATTTTAGAGGAGCTTTTTGGTTCTTATGCAAAGGATATTATTGATAAATCTTATCACAGGTTAAAAACTTCAGAAAACATTTCAAGGTATAGACCTCTTATAATTGAAAAGTTAAATGAAATGGTAATAGATGATAATGTTATTAATGAAGCTAGTGAGTTTTTTGTAACTGAACTTGAGTTAAATTCTTTAGAACAGGGAAAGGAATTAGTTAAGGATAAAATTTATAGTGTTATTAATTCCTTTGAAGATGTAGATGATATTATAAAGGAAATAGATATTAAACATGCAAAATATATAAAAGCAGCTGTTACAAGGGCAAAGTTTCTTTTAAATAATTCTAGAGATATAACAGGAACTATAAAAAGTATATTAGAATACACCTGTGACCAGTATAAGAATTTAGAATTAAACTTATCTGTTGATTATTTAGAAGAACTTTCAGATTTATTTGTTTTATATTCCTATGATTTTATAGATGAAACTTCATTATATATTGCAAATGAAGGTAGTAAGTCATTTAAGCCTGAAAAGGTTAACAAAACTTTTATAAGTAAAGAGGAAAGGGAAAGAAAACTTAAAGAATTTAAAACTAATCAAGAAAAAAGATATTCTCATAAAAAGGTTAATGAAATTGTTAATGAACTTTTAGGTGATAAAAAGATGATTTCTGCCTCTGAAATAGAAGTTAAAACAATAGATGATTATATAAAAATAATTTATATAAGATTATTTGGTAGTAATAGTATTTCAGCCTTTAAGGTTAAAGGTAAAAAGTCTTATATAAATAAAAATGGATTTAAATTTAAAGATTTTGAAATATGGAGGAAAAATTAATTTGATTTATGATACACTTTCTAATAGAGATAAAGAAAATTTTAAAAGAGTTTGTAATAAGCTTTTAAGTTATTGTTTATTATGTAAAGCTCAGGAAGAAAATAAAAATGATTATTATTTTATAGAAAATAACAAAGAAGCAATAAATGAATATTTTGCTCCTCTTGGATATGAAGTGGAAGTTAATAAAAATATTAAAGTAGCTCAGCTTGTAAATACTTTTGGATATAATAAGTATAATTTTAAATTAGTAGAAAGCATAACTTTATTAATACTTAGAATATTATATCAAGAAAAAATGCAAGAATTATCATTGTCCCAGCAGGTAGTTGTAGAAGTTGAAGAACTTCAAAATAGATTTATTGCTCTTAACTTTAAGGATAGAATTATGGATAAAACATTATTAAGACAAGCTTTAAAAACCTTAAAAAAATATAATATCATAGATACTTTAGATAAAAATATGATGCTTGGAAACTCTAGAATTATTGTATATCCAACAATTCAAATGGTAGTAAGAGGAGAAAATGTAGATAAGGTTTATGAAAAACTTGAAACCTATAAAAGAAAGGGGGTAAAAGATAATGAAGAAACTGACAGGAATTAGGCTTATTAATTGGCATGCCTTTCAAGATGAAACTATACATATAAATAATTCTGTTTTGTTAACAGGGGAAAATGGAGTAGGAAAATCTACTATACTAGATGCAATTCAATTTGTTCTTACTTGTTCAAAAAATAATTTTAATAAAGCAGCTAATGAAAATTCTAAAAGAAATCTTATAGGTTATGTAAGGTATAAAACAGGTAAAGAAGATAAGGAATATGAAAGAGAAGGTAATGTATCAAGTCATGTTGCCTTAGAGTTTTATGAAGAATTAAAAAATAATTATTTTATAATAGGTGCAGTAATAGACTCTTCATCTAGCACTTCAGACCCTAAAGTTTTATGGTATAGAATGGAAGGAAAAAAGCTTGATGATATAGATTATATTAATAAAGATAATGACCCTTTAGATATATCTAGTTTTAAAACTTATATTAAAGGACTAACAGCAAGAATCTTTAATAGAAATACAGATGCTAAAAATGATTTTAAAAATAGATTAGGAAGATTAAATGATAAATTTTTTGAATTATTGCCAAAGTCATTAGCTTTTAAACCTTTATCTAATGTTAAAGATTTTGTTTATTCTTATATTTTAGAGGAAAAAGAATTAAGTATAGATACTTTAAGAGAAAATATAAGAACCTATAGAAGTTTTGAAGAATTACTTAATGAGACAAAAGTGCAAATTGAAAGATTAAAAGAAATTAAAAATATATATGAACAATATGATAAAGCAGAAAGAAATATAAAGCTTCATGAGTATTTAGCCCTAAAAGCAAAGGAAGAAATAACAGAGGAAGAAATTAAAAAAATAAAAAGTTATATAAATAAATATGATGAAAAAATAAGAGATTTAGATAGAGAGATAAACTTAGCTGAAAATGAAGTAAGGTCTTATACAGAGAAAATAAATAAATATAATTTAGAATTAGAAGGGAATAAAGAAGTTAAATTAATAAATGAATTATCAAAAACTTTAAGGGATTTAGAAAATAAAAAAATAGAAAATAAAAGTAAGTATAATGATTTTAATTTTTTATTAAAAAGTCAAAGTAAGAGCTTAAAAAAGTTATATGAGGTATTTAAAAACAAAATTGAAATACAAAAACTTTATAATATAATACAAGAAATTAATGAAAATAATTTAGATGAATTTAAAAGTGTTAATTTAGAGTTAGAAGAAAAAATTAAAAATGAAGATAACAAATTAAGAAATGAAAATGCTAGTAAAAGGCATAAAATAGAGGACCTAGAAGAGGAACAAAAGAAACTAGAAGGGATTATTGAAAATCTTCAAAAGAGAAAACTTAATTACCCTTATGGAGTAGAAGAACTTAGAGATGAAATAAAATTAGAAATGAAAAAGTTAGGAAAAGATGTTACTCCTAAAATATTATGTGAACTTATAGATGTAGTTAACCCAGAGTGGAAAAATGCTGTAGAAGGTTATTTAAATACTCAAAGATTTTATTTATTAGTTGATGAAGAAGATTTTGATTATTCTTTAAGAATATATGAAAGAAAAAGTAAAGTTAAAAAAATATATTCAACAGGGCTTGTAAATTTAAAAGGGTTAGAAAGGTATAGTGAATGTGATAAAAACTCTTTAGCTGAAGTTGTTACTTCAAAAAGTGAAGGCGCAAAAAGATATATTAATATGATTTTAGGAAGGGTTATAAAATGTGACAAAGTAGATGAATTAAAAAATTATAATGTATCAATTACTAAAACCTGCATGACATATCAAAATAATGTTGCTAAAAAAATTAATCCTAAAATATATGAAAAACCTTATATAGGTGAAGAGGCATATAAAAAGCAATTAGAAATAGCTAAAGAAAAGTTAGAAAAAATAAAACTTGAACTTAATACATTAAGAAATGAAGTAAGGGAAAATAATAATGTTTTAAGTTTAATTTCTTCATTGAAACTAGAAAAATTAAGAGAGGATTCTTCTATTATAAAGGATTTTAATTTTATAAATTTAGAAATTGAAAAACTTAAAAAAGAAATAAAAGATTTAGAAAAAAATGATAGCTATATGGTTATACAGTTAAAAATAGAGGAATTAAATAAACAGAAAATAGAAATACTTAATAAACAAAGAAGAATTGATGATGAAAAGGTGAAAATATTATCTAGAAGAAATAGTGATGAAGAAAAGTTAAAATATAAGGAAAAAGAAAAAATAATAAATACAAAAAATATTCAAGATAAAATAGATGAATTTGGTTCAATAGCTATTGAGGGTAAGGAAAGATATGAAAATGAGAGAAAGGAAAAATCTGTAGAAACTATTTTAGCTAACTTTTCAACTTCAAGAGAAAAATATATTACAAAACAAATAAACTTAGAAAACAAGCTAAAGGAAAGCCAAAGAGAATATAACAATGAATATGATTTAGGGGCAGAGGTTAGTGTTAGTGGAATGAAAACTTTTTTAGCAGAGTTAGAAAAGTTAGAAAAATCAAAGATAGTAGAATATGATGAAAAGGTTAAAAAAGCAAAAAAGGATGCTGAGGAAGAATTTAAACAACATTTTATTGCTAGAATACAAGAAAATATATTAAATGCTAAAAAAGAATTTAAAGACCTTAATAAAGAGTTACAAGATATTCCTTTTGGTGAAGAAGAATATGAATTTAAAATAGGTAAGGGAAAAGAAAATAAAGAGTATTATGATATGATTATGGATGAAGAAAATATTGGAGAGGGATTTAATTTATTTTCTATTTCCTATGAATCTAAACATAAAGAACTTTTAAATGAGTTATTTGATAAACTTACTATGGATGATGAAAATAATGAAAATGAATTAAAAAAGCTTACTGATTATAGAAATTATATGAGCTATGATATTTCTGTAAATTACAAAGATGGCTCAAATGCTTTATTTTCTAAAATATGTAGAGAAAAAAGTGGAGGAGAAACTCAAACACCATATTATGTAGCAATGGCAGCTTCTTTTATGCAGCTTTATAGAGGAGGAATATCCTCTGATTCTATAGGTCTGATTTTATTTGATGAAGCTTTTGATAAGATGGATGATGCAAGAATAATTTCTACAATGAAATTCTTTAATAAACTTAATTTACAACTTATAATTGCAGCTCCACCTCAAAAAATAGAGCCAATTGCACCATATGTAAATACTACTTTACTTGTAATGAAAGTAGGTAATTTTGGTATAGTTGAGGACTATGAGACAAATGAGAAATTATAAAATATTTATATTAAATAAATTAATAGATTCCTATGAAAATAGTGTTTTATATAAAGGTGAGTCAAAACGTGATAATAAAATATATTTTAAATTTACAATAAAAAATATAAAGGATTATTTTAATGAATTAGACTATGAACTAAAAGAAGAAATTGATATAGCATGTAATCAAATGGAATCAGAAAACTTTATAAAAATATATAAAAAATCAGGATTAAATAATCACTTGATAGATAAGGTTGAACTTAACTTAGATAATTTAGAGAATATATATACTTTTCTTAAAAGAAAGAAAAAAGAGCAAAAAGAAAATGAAGTAATAGATATAGTAAATAAATATACTAATGAAGAAAATATTTTAGGAGAATTTGCAAGATATATAAGCTCTAAACTACATGAAAAAGCATCAGTTAAAAAATATTTAGATATAGAAAATATAAAAGAATGTAAAGATATTTTTAATGGACTAAAAAACCTTATAAATCAAAAAGAAGAGATATTTATAAGAAACTTTTCAGTAAGAGTATATGGTGATTCAAAAAGATATGAAGCTATAGAAGGAAAGGTAAAAAAGATTTTAAAAGACTTTTCAAAAGAGGAATATACATTTGAATACAATATAATTAAAAATTATACATATGTATATTTTAAAGGAAATATTACATTAAAAATAAAAGAAACCTTTATAAATGCTAATAACTTTATAGGAGGTATAGCAATAAGCTCTAAAGATATAGAAAACATTGAATATATAAAAGTAAATGGAGACAAGCTTATAACAATAGAAAACCTTACATCCTTTAATAACTATGAAGATAAAAATGCAGCAACAATCTATTTAGGTGGCTATCATAATTCTGTAAGACAAAAAATGCTAACAAAGATATATGAAAACAATAAAGAAATAAAATACTATCATTTTGGAGATATAGATGTAGGAGGATTTAAAATTCTTGTTCATTTAATTTCAAAAACAGGAATTAAATTTATTCCTCTAAATATGGATGAAGACACATTAATTAAAAATATTAAATATGCAAAAGATTTAACACAAAATGATATTAAAGAAATTAATAGATTATTAGATAAAGAAGAATTTAGTGAATATTATAATATATTAACCTCTATCCTAAAAAAAGGAAAGAAATTAGAACAAGAAATTGTTAACATATAATGTATATAAAATGATTAAAAATAAAGTTAATGAATCTTTAGGAGAAAAAAACATAATGAAAGAAAAGTTATTATATGATATGACAGATGCAGAGAATGCAATAGAATCATTAAGTAAATTTTTGAATATAGGAAAAATAGAACTCTTTAGTTTTATATCTATAAGAGCTGATCAAGACATAATAGATTATAATAAAACTTATGAAGAACTTATTTTGGAGTTTGATATAGATATTAATGAATTAAGTATTGATAATATTGAAATTAAGTCTATTCATGTAACTACTGGAGATGATAATGGATATTCAATAAGAGAAAAAGGACTATTGAATCTTCAACAATCATTAAAACAAAATACACCATTAAGAAAATTTTTGCTTAAAAGAGATATAAGAATTGATGTTGAAAGTAATTTGATTTATTTTAAAGATAATAAATTAGTTATAGTAAATGATACAAGTGATTATAGAGGTAATAAGAATTATGTTTATAAAAAGTTATATAAAGATTATGGAATTAATGGATTCATTTATAATAATGAACCCCTAAAATATGAAGGGAATGTAGCTAATAGACCTGAATTTATTTATAATATTAGCAAAATGTTGAAATGCAGTAATCTTGAAAAAGAGTGGGAAAGAGAGAATAAACAATGCTATACAGTTGAATATAAATATCCACATGAAAAATTATCATGGATTAATTTAGCTTTAAATAGAGAAGATAAATATGAAATAGAAGATAATAGAAAACTTTATATTAAGTTATGGCTTATAAAACAAGCTATAAAAGTAATAATATATGATATTATGAATTTTGGAAAACTTGAAATAATATCTTACTTAAAGTTAGACGAAAATATACCAAGCCAAGATATTATAAGTATTATAAATACAACTAAAGAACGAAATAATTTAAAATTAAAAAGATGAAATTATTTTTAGTATTTTCTTTAAAATTATTCCATTAAGTGTATTGGATAACAAATTATATTTTTTATAATAAAAAAGCATAATATCTTATTAGCAAGCGATAGAGCCAAGCCCTTTGACTTAGAACTCTAAAGGCAAAGAAAATTACTAGTGACAAGTACAACATAAGCTATATTTGAAAGAGTATGGCTTTTTGTTTTGAAAAGGATTATTTTCAGAAAATTACAATAAATTCATTTTACATAAAAGAAATAATAATATATAATTGAAGTGAAAAAATAAATAGA
>OBHU01000642.1_pt1 | contig 24493 bp, 22 predicted proteins | sample 1519071 | NCBI WGS metagenome assembly OBHU01 (sample SAMEA2452135, study PRJEB22498) | human gut metagenome
CTGCATAAGAGTAACGAACTTATGTGAATGGCATAAAACTTGTAGAAAGTTATAATTTATGTAGGGTGCGTTGTACCCGAATTTAAGCCTTTTAAGAGCTACACCAAACTAGAGTAGATATAGTAATTTACTATTTCAAAATAGAGCTTTATGAAGAAGGAAACAAAATAAAATTTATATATTTATAACTTTTTATAAGTTTTATGCAACGGCAGCAACTTATGCTCATCATGCTTATGAAGCCTTTAGAACACTTAAAACTACTGGAGAGGGAAAATCTCCTTATAAAATAAAAGATGAAGCTAAGTTAAAGTGGATGTGCGAAAAGGTAGGAATAGACACAAATCAAGATATTAATAAACTTGCTATAAATTTGGCAGACCTTCTTGATAAGGATATGAAAATAGGTCCTGATAAAACAAGTATAATGACAGAAGCCTTTGCTCCTAAAAAAAGAAAACCTGTTTGGAAAAAGCTTAATATTTATCCTTCAGGAGTGGACCATGAAATTCAAAATGCAATTGCAAGCTGTTTAACTAATGTGGATGGAGATTATGTATCCCTTGCAACAAAAGCTCTTAGATTAGGGTTATCTACTATATATACAGCACAAATAGGTCTTGAAATGGTTCAAGATATTTTATTTGGAACTCCTATGCCTCATGAAGTAAATGTTGATTTAGGAATAATGGACCCTGATTATGTAAATATAGTATTTAATGGACATCAACCTTGGGTAGGAGCAATTACTATAGAAAAGCTTAGAAATGGAGAATATAAAGAAGAGGCAATAAAAGCAGGAGCTAAAGGAATTAGGGTAGTAGGCTCTATTGAAACAGGACAGGAACTTTTACAAAGATTTGAAGTTGATGATGTATTTGTTGGTCTTATGGGAAATTGGCTTTCTATAGAACCACTTTTAGCTACTGGTACAGTAGATGCAATTGCAATGGATGAAAACTGTTCTCCACCGGCTATAGACCAATATGCAGAAAAATATCAACTTGCATTAGTTAGTGTAAGCACAATAATAGGTGTACCTGGTGCAGAGCATAAAATGCCATATTACCCAGAAAAGGCAAATGAAATGGCAGATAACTTAATAAAAATAGCTATAGAAAACTTTAAAAAAAGACATGGAAAAGTAGAACCTATGGTACCTAAATGTATTACTAAAGCTATAGCAGGATTTTCAACAGAAGCTGTTTTAGGTGCACTTGGAAATAAACTTGAGCCATTAGTTGATGTAATAGCTTCAGGAAAATTAAAAGGTATTGTTGCTCTTGCAAACTGCTCTACACTTAGAAATGGTCCTCAAGATTGGAATACAGTTAATATAACAAAAGAATTAATAAAAAGAGATATATTAGTAGTTGCGGGAGGATGTGGAAATCATGGTCTTGAAGTTGCAGGATTAGCTAATTTAGATGCTATAGAAAAATATGCAGGAGAGGGGCTAAAAGAAGTTTGTAATATGTTAAAAATACCTCCTGTATTAAGTTTTGGAACTTGTACAGATACAGGTAGAATATCAATGCTTGTTACAGCTCTTGCAGACCATCTTGATGTTGACATTCCAGACCTTCCTATAGCAGTTACTGCTCCAGAGTGGATGGAGCAAAAGGCTACAATAGACGGTATTTTTGCAGTTGCCTATGGAGCATATACTCATTTATCTCCTACACCATTTGTTACTGGTGCTCCTAATTTAGTAAAACTTTTAACAGAAGATGTTGAAAATTTAACAGGAGGAAAAGTAGCCTTAGGAGATGACCCAATTGAAGCAGCTAAGGGAATAGAAGCACATATAATAAGTAAAAGACAAAAACTTGGACTTAAATAAATTTATAAAAAATTCACAAGAAAATTTATCTTGTGGATTTTTTTAAAAATAGAGTAACAGGAATTCTTTTATGTATAATTGAGTAATTATGCTATTATTTAAATAATCTATGTTTAATATACAAATTATTTTAAAAAAAATATATAATTTTAGAATTATAATGAATTTATTTGAATTAAAAGGAATTATTTTAAAATAATTAATTATAACTTAAAAGCTTTAAATATCTTTTAATAAATAAGAATAGCTCCTCAAATTAAACTTTGACTTTCTTTGACCTTAGAAATATAATGTACTTGTACAAAGAGATAAGAGATAGTAAATAAGAAATGTTAAAGAGTTAGAAAAGGAGGTCTTTGTATGTTTGGTTTAATACCTTTTGAAAATATGATAATGGACAATGCAAATTCATCACTAAGTGATATCTTTGATACTTTCTTTAATGATGATTTAACAAAGATGTTTAATATGGAGGAGTCAATAAAAACAGAGATTAAAGAAAAAGATGATTCTTATTTGTTAAAAGCAGAACTTCCAGGAGTTAATAAGGAAGATTTACAATTAGATTATAATGATGGTTATTTAACAATCTCAGCTGTACAAAATACTAATTTTGAAAATAAAAATGATAATTACTTTGGACAAGAAAGATGTTACAAACAAGTATCTAAAAGTTTTTATTTTGACAATGTTGATAAAGAAAAAATTCAAGCTAAATTCCAAGATGAAATATTAGGTGTTATTTTACCTAAGAAAGAAGTAAGTAAAAATAATTCTAGTAAAATATATATTCAATAATAAAATATATTTAATTAAAGCATAGAGGAGGCTTTATTATGTTTGGTTTAGTACCTTTTAAAATGAACAATAAATTTATGGATGGAAAAGATGGATTTGACAGTATGTTTAAAGACTTTTTTGGAGATGACATGGTTATGAAAAATTCATTAAAGGTAGATATTAAGGAAACTGAAAATGGATACACATTAGAAGCAGATTTTCCAGGAATGAAAAAAGATGATATAAATATTGAATATAATGAAGGTTATTTAACAATTTCAGGTGAAAAGAAGACTGAAAATGAAGATAAAGAAAAGAAGGAAAATTATATAAGAAAGGAACGTTACTATGAAAAAGCATCAAGAAGCTTTTATGTAGGAAACATTAACAAGGATGAAATTAAAGCTAAATTTGAAAATGGTGTTCTTGAAGTAACTTTACCTAAAGAACAAAAAGCAGTAGATAAAAATAATAAAATTGCAATTGAATAGTTTAAATAAAAAAAGCATTCATGATTTTTTAATCATGGATGCTTTTTTTGTTTAGAAAGATTAAAAGTATACAAAACATATAAAACATATTGACAAAGTATGTATTAATGTATACTATATTTATATAGTAGATAAAAAGAGCAAAAAGAATAACATATAATGGGGAGAGGAATAAATATGTGTGAATTATATGGAGTAACTTCAAAAAAATCAATAAAGATGAATAATATATTAAAAGACTTTTTTAAGCATAGTTATAATCATCCTCATGGATGGGGACTAGCTATTGATGGAAGAGAAGATACCTTAATAAAAGAAGGTAAGCCAGCTTATGAAAGTGAAATATTAAAAGAAAAATTTAAAGAGGATATTGTGGGAAAACTAGCTATTGCCCATATTAGATATGCAACTTGTGGAGAAATATGTGAAAGAAATTCACATCCATTTATAAGAAAAGATATTTTAGGCAATACATGGACATTAGCTCATAATGGTACAGCAACTGAAGGAGATTTAGTTGAAAAGTATAAAAAGTATGCCTATGGAGAAACTGATAGTGAAACTATTTTAATATTTTTAATTAAAAGAATAAATAAAGCAATAATTTTAAATAATAGTAAGGAGCTATCTATAAAACAAAAAGGTGATGTAATTCAAAAGGCAATTAAAGATATAACCTTTAAAAATAGAATAAATTTATTATTTACAGATGGGGAAAATCTTTTTGTTCATTGTAATTTAAAAGATAGTTTATATAGTTATCACAAAGAAGAGCATATAGTTTTTGCAACAACACCACTAAATAAATTTATAAATGATTGGCATTCTATAAAAATAAATACTTTATTTATTTACAATGGAGATAAACTTATTTATGAAGGTGAAGCTCATGAAAATGAGTATATTAAACCAGAGTTAAGAGCAGAAACTTCTTATGTAATTTAATTTTTTAATAGTAAGTGTGAATTGTTATTGTGTATTAATTAAAAAATACAAATAATAAATTCACACTTTTTTATATGGAAAATTATACATTTTGAAAACTGTAGATGCTAAGTTAATAATAAAGATAAATAAAAGAAACAAGTTTAAGAATTTTTTTCCTTAAAAAATTTAAGATTTTTTAGTTAGATTTTTTCCATCATAATAAACTAAAGTTCCAACATCAATGGATTTTTCATATAATTCAGCATCTGGTGCACTAATTGTAAGTTTTTCATTATTTTCAATATCTTCTAATATAACGTCAACAGAATATTTTTCACCTTCAGGAAGTTCTTCACATCCAAAATCCTGTTCTGTAATATCAATAACTTTATAAATTTTCATAATATCTCCTTAAAAAATCTCTAAAACTAAAAGGTAATAAAACAAACTAAATATATTATACATCAATGTATTAAAATAAATAATAAAATATTTTGAAAAATAAGTTTAGATTGCTATAATTTATTTATGTCACAAGTTACAAAAAGAGCATTAGAAAATTATTAAGAAATGATTAATAATATAGTTGTTGGTTTAGTTTTTTGTCTTTGTTATAATTGTATTTATAAGTAAAAATAACTAATAACTTTGGAGTGAATTTTATGGAAAATAGAAAGCTATTAAAACAAAAGGCAAAAGAAAATATAAAACAACATTTTTTTAGAAATGTAATATTAGTATTTATTGCCTCAGTTTTAATGAGTGGGGGGTATATTTATTCTACTAAAGATACTTTTAGCACTGATAATGAAAAAGCAGTAATTAGTGTTATTAATGAAAAACAAGAAAAAAAATCTAATGCAGAAATAGTAAATGAATTACTTAAAGAAACAGTAGATGAAAAAAAACAGGAAGAAATAAAGGTAAACAATAAGTATACTAATGGAGTATTGTCGGCATTATTTAATGAAATAACAATAAGTGGCTCATTTATTTTTGGTATACTAAATGTTATTAATAAATATATTTTTAGTGGAGAAATATCTGTACTAATTTTAACTATAGTAGGGTTAATGATTATAGCACTTACTTATGTATTTGTACGAAATGTAATGGTCATAGGTAAAAATAGATATTTTTTAGAGCAAAGAAGATATTATAATACTAAAATAGACAAGCTCTTATTTCCTTATAGGATAAAGAAAACTTTACATTTATCCTATATTTTATTAGTAAAAAATATTTATCAACTATTATGGTCTTTTACTATAGTTGGAGGATTTATTAAACATTATACCTATTTAATGATTCCTTATGTTTTAGCTGAAAATCCTAATATTACAAAAGCTGAAGCCTTTGAACTTTCAAAAGAAATGATGGATGGTCATAAGATGGAAGTATTTAAGTTAGATATAAGTTTAATTGGATGGAAAATATTAGGGGCATTTACTTATAATTTAACTAATATATTTTATTATGATGTATATAAAGAATCAATTTTTACAGAACTTTATATGGATATAAGAAAAGAAAAGATTAACAAATTAGAAAAAGGATATTTATTAAATGACCATTTACTTGATATAAAGGAAAAAGTAAATTTTTCATATCCAGAAGAAAAATTTAGTATACCAATTTCAAAGAGACGTAAATGGTTAAATATAGATTATGCAAAAAGTTATTCTCTTACAACATATATATTATTTTTCTTTTCATTTTCATTTATTGGATGGGTTTGGGAAGTAATATTTCATTTAGTTAGTGATGGAGTTTTTGTAAATAGAGGAACAATGTTTGGACCTTGGCTACCTATATATGGGGTTGGAGGTTGTATGATATTATTTTTATTTAAACCTTTTAGGGAAAAACATTGGTTAATATTTCTTTTATCCTTTGTTTTATGTGGCATAATTGAATATTCTACTGCTTGGTATCTTGAAACCTTTAAACATATGAAATGGTGGGATTACAGTGGATACTTTTTAAATATAAAGGGTAGAATATGTATGGAAGGACTTCTTGTTTTTGGGCTTGGAGGATGTATTTTTACTTATATATTAGCTCCTATATTTGATAATTTATATGAAAAAATTAAACCTAAAATAAAAATTGTTCTTTGTATTTTATTAATATTTTGTTTTGCAATAGATTTTTTATATTCATCAAAGCATCCTAATACAGGAGAAGGAATTACAAATCCTATAACATATATAGATATAATTAAAATATAACTAAAAAAGAGCTTTTATAGCTCTTTTTTAGTTTATAAGTTAAAGTTTAGTATCAACACCATTTACATTAGTTTGTTCATTTTCTTCTACAGGAATTACAATGTATTTTTGTCCTTCAATTATTTGTGATTTTATTTGTGATGCTTTTTCAGGTTTTACTTTTAGTATAATATCATAATTTTCTTCAGATTCATCTTCCATTTTAGAAACTTCTTCTAATTTTTTATTTGTATTTTCAAGCTTGTTTTGTAATATTTCTACTTCCTTTTCAAGTTTTTGTTCTTTTTTCTTTTGTTCACTTGCCTTAAGAATTTTAGCATCTATTAAATCATCTGCAATAGGCAAAGTAGTGCCAAACTCTTTTGTATAAAACCTTTCAATTCTTGAAGAATCTTCTTCAGAAACTCCACTTTCAGCTAAAATATCTTGAATAGTGTCATTAGTTAATATTATAGGTTGGCTATCTTTACCATTAACTGTTGTATGTTCATCAATTCTGCTATTAATATTTTCTTGAATTTCCATAAATAAATTATTAGATTTTTCCTCATCATAACCAATAGCATTAGTTATAATATTATGGAACGTTTCTTTTTGTTCAGTTGCAGTTCTTTTTGAAGAACAACCAAGAGCTTCTTCCATTAATTCAGGGTGTGAATCCTTTGGATTTTTTGTGTAATACATTATAGAATTAACATCACTACTACGGTCTATAAAGGCTGGAAATACAAATCCATTAACAGGAGCTTCAACTACCCAATCTCTAACACGAGCAGCAATTTTGTTATCTTCTTCAAAGTATCCAAGAGCTGGTTTAGAAAGGGATACTGGACATATTGCACATAATAGATATTCATATACTTCTTCAGATTCATCTAATTTTAAATTATCTCTAGTTTTTGTAATAACATCATAAGCATCATGGAAAACAAGTATTAAAAAATTTCCTGTATAATCATAACTATCTATTATAGATTTATAAAAGCTATCAAGAAGGGTATCATCTTTTAATTTACTTTTTTTAAGAGACATTAAAAAGGATTGTTTATCATTTTTATATTCTTCATTAACAGGAAAATTAAGTTCTAAAAGATTATTGCCTATTGTTCCAGAAAGAACCTTTTTTGCAATTTCTAAATACTTGAAAAATTCATCTTCCTCTAAATTTAAAAAAGTTTCTTTAAAATTTAAAATAATATTTTTTTCACCATTAACATAACAACCACACATTTTTGTAAATGTACAATCTTCTTTTTTTAAACGTCTTTTTAATTCTAAAATATCTTTTTTCCTCATTGTTTTAAAAACCTCTCATTTTATTCATTTAAAGTACTTATTTATAAGTATAATATTGAAAAAATATCTATGCAAGTTAGTAATTTTTTCTTAAAAAAAATTCGCTAAAGATTAATTTCTTTAGCGAATTAAAAAAGGTGATTTATATTAAAACTTAATGATTAATTATTAAGTTTCATAAGCTTAGCAGCATTATTATAGAATATATCCTCTAAAGCCTTATCATCTAATCCACAAGTTAAAACTTTTTGTATTTCTACAGTAGGATGATGGAAAGGTGAGTCTAGTCCAAACATTATTCTATCATGACCTATATCTTCATAAGCTTCTTTTATTTTACTTCCCATAGGCATACCAGACATTTCTAAATATAAGTTAGAATATCTTTTTGCCATTTTTAAAGTACCATCAATATAAACTCCATGACCATGTCCCATATGTATCATTATAACTTTAACCTTTGGAAAACGTTCAGCAAGTAAAGCTATGCTCCAAGGAAGAGAATATGGTGGATGTCCACAATGAATAAATACAGAAATATTTAAATCTTCTGCAGCTTGCATTATAGGGTCAACACATTCTTCATCTGCAACAAAGGCATTTTGAAGAGGATGAAGTTTAATTCCTACAAAGCCACAATCTTTAACATAATGATAAATTTTTTCAATTTCCTTTTCTCCATTAAGAGGATTACAGAAAACTAATGGTAAAAATCTATCAGGATATTTTTTAAAAGCTTCTGCCACATTATCATTATCATCAGGACCTGTGCTACATAAAATGGTTTTTTCTATTTCATATTCATCCATTTGTTTTACTAATTCATCTGCAGTAATAGAGACATTTGCCCAGCCTCCAAAGTTACCAATATGTGAATGTGCATCAATTTTTTTCATTTATGTTACATCTCCTTTAATTTTCTAATTACATTAGCTTGAGATAAAATTGATATTATAATTGCTGATAAAATAATTCCACTTAAAGTTTGAAATACAATACCAGGAACTTCTGCTATAGCAAAAGTTAATCCATATAAAGGAATTCTTACAAGAGTATATCCTATAATTTGGAATATACCTCCAAGTATAGCACCTATTAACCATCCAAATTTTAAATTTGGAAATACTTTTTCTGTAATAAGCCCCATAATAGTAGCCATTATTGCTTTAATAAAAAATGTAGGAATAATCCATTGAGCATAACCACCTAAAAGGTCAGCTAAAGATGCTCCTACAGCAGCAGATAAAGCCCCTCTTTTAGTACCTACTATTAAAACAGCAATAAAAATCATACAATCTCCAAAGTGAGTGTATCCATTAATTCCAGGTATTTTTATAAAATATGTACCAAAGAATATTAGTGCGGCAAGGATTGCCATTTTAGTTAAACTTTTTGTTTCAATTTTTCTTGTATTTTCCATAAAATTTCCCCCAAGTTTTTTGTTTATTTCATTGAAAGTATGATAGCATGAATATAAATATAGTGCTAATGTATGGATACAATTTATTTTAAATATTTATAGCAAAATTTAAACAGAATAATATATAATAAAGTTTGGAGAAAAATAAAAAAAAGAATGGAGAGAAAAGATGGATAAGAAAAACAATAATCCTTTAGGAAAACTAAAGATAAGTAGTTTATTAGGAAAGTTTGCAATACCTAGTATTATAGCAATGCTTGTGGGAGCATTATATAATATTGTAGACCAGTTCTTTATAGGAAGAAGTGTTGGTGAACTTGGAAATGCAGCAACTAATATAACATTTCCATTAAGTACTTCTTGTATTGCTATAGCACTTCTTTTTGGAATTGGTGCAGCTTCTGCATTTAATTTAACTTTAGGAGCAGGAGATAAAGAAAAAGCACTTTATTACATAGGTAATGCAACAACATTACTATTTGGTTGTGGAACAATTTTGTGTATTGTAGCACAAATCTTTCTTACACCAATGTTAAATTTTTTTGGTTCACCAGATAATGTATTAGAATATGCAAAAATATATACAAGAATTACTGCAATAGGATTTCCTTTTTTAATAGTTTCTAGTGGTGGTGGCCATTTAGTAAGAGCAGATGGAAGTCCTAATTATACAATGTTTTGTAACTTATCAGGAGCTGTTATTAATACAATTTTAGACCCTATATTTATATTTAAATTTAATATGGGAATGGCAGGAGCAGGGCTTGCAACTATAATAGGTCAAATTTTTTCAGCTTTATTAACTTTTAGATATTTAAGTAATTATAGAACAGGTAAAATTAAAATTTGTCATCTTATTCCAAGATGGAAGTATAGTGAAAAAATTATGTCTCTTGGAGCAGCACCTTGTTTTAATCAGTTAGCCATGATGATTGTACAAATTGTAATGAATAAATCATTAACTTATTATGGATCACGTTCTATTTATGGAGAATCAGTTCCTTTAGCCTGTGCAGGTATTATAACAAAGGTGAATATGATTTATATGTCAGTAGTTATTGGATTATCTCAAGGGCTTCAACCTATAGTAAGTTTTAATTATGGAGCTAAAAAGTATGATAGAGTTAAAAAAGCCTATTCATTAGCAATGAAATATGCATTAATTATTTCTATAATTTCCTTTTTAGCATTTCAATTAATACCAAAAGAAATAATTTCTTTATTTGGTTCAGGTTCAGATATGTATTATAAATTTGCAGTTGAGTATTTTAGAATATTCTTATTCTTTACTTTCTTAAACTGTTTTCAACCAATATCATCTAATTTCTTTACAGCAATAGGAAAGCCAAAGAAAGGTATATTTTTATCATTAACAAGACAAATATTATTTTTACTACCATTAATCATTATATTACCATTATTTATTGGAATTGATGGAATTATGTATTCAGGGCCTATAGCTGATTTTATTGCAGCAGGTGTATCTATTGGAATGGTATATTTTGAATTTAGGAATATTAATAAATTAGAAAATAAAATTGAAGTTTTAGAATAAGTACATATAAAAGTGGAGATGATTAAGATAGAAAAGGATATTGAGATTTTAATAGTGGAAGATGATGTAGATATTAATGAATTACTTTGTAATATATTAACTAAAAAAGGTTATAAAGTAAGAAGTGCATTTTCAGGTTCAGAGGCAAAAATGTGTTTAGAACAATTTAACTATGAGCTTGTACTTTTAGATTTAATGCTACCAGGTTTTTCGGGAGAGGACATTATTAATGAAATAAGGAAAAATAAAACTATGCCTATAATAGTAATTTCAGCAAAATCATCTCAAGAGGATAAAATAAATGTATTAAAAATTGGTGCAGATGATTTTATAAGTAAACCCTTTGATATTAATGAGGTATTAGCAAGAGTAGAATCACAACTTAGAAGATATATGAAATTTAGCAATTTAGAAAGTAAACAAGATACTAAAATAATATATAAGAATTTAGTACTAGATACAGAAAGTAAACAAGTTTTAGTAAATGATAAAGATATATCACTAACTTTAAGAGAATTATCTATTTTAGAACTTCTTTTATCTAATCCAAAGAAAGTATTTACAAGGGCTAATCTTTTTGAATCTGTATGGCATGATGAGTTTTTAGGAGATGATAATACTGTAAATGTTCATATAAGCAATTTAAGAGCTAAGCTTTCAAAGGCTGATAAAAATACAGAATATATAAAAACTGTATGGGGAATTGGCTTTAAATTAAATGATGTGTAAAATTAATATTTTCTTAATACTTTCTTTAGTCTATCTTATAACTATATTTTTATAATAAAATCATAGTTTAAAGAAGGGGGAATATTAATGGAAGAGATAGTATTAAAAACTTATAATATTTCAAAAAAATATGGTAATCAAGTATCTAATGATAAAATATCTATTACAATTAAAAAGGGTGAAATTTATGGACTTATAGGAAAAAATGGAGCTGGAAAAACCACATTATTTCGTATAATTACAGGATTAAGTCATAAAAGTAGTGGGAATTTAGAGATATTTGGAAAGTCAGAAGAAAAAGACTTAAATACAGCAAGAACTATGATAGGAAGTTTAATTGAAAGTCCGGCTTTTTATAAGAATATGACAGCAAGAGAAAATCTTGAAGTTTCAAGGCTTGTTAGAAATATAGCAGGAAAAGAATGTATAGATGAAGTATTAGAATTAGTTGGTTTATCTGATACTAATAAAAAGAAAGTTAAAAACTTTTCTTTAGGAATGAGACAAAGACTAGGTATTGCAAATGCTTTATTAGGAAATCCAAAACTTCTTATATTAGATGAGCCTATAAATGGTTTAGACCCAATGGGAATAGTTGAAATAAGAGAGCTTTTAAAAAAGATTAATAAAGAAAAAGATGTAACAATATTAATATCAAGTCATATTTTAGGAGAACTTTCAGAACTTGCAACAAATTATGGAATAATAAATAATGGAAGATTAGTAGAAGAAATTTCAGTAAAGGAGTTAAAAGAAAAGTGTAGGCAATATATAGAAGTTATTGTAGACAATCCAGCAAAAGCTTCAACCATTTTAGAAAAGGAATTATTAATTACTGATTATGAAGTATTGGAAAATAATAGAATAAAAATTTTTAGTAATTTAGATTCTTCAGGACTTATAAATGGTACTTTATCTAAAAATAAGGTAGTAGTTCAAAAGATAAACCTTAAAGGAGAAAATCTTGAAGAATATTTTATAAATAAGGTTGGAGGGATAAATAATGATTAGATTAGTAAAGGCAGAGTTATTTAAATTATCTAAAAATAGAACATTTAAGATATTATCTATCATAGCAATCTTTTTATCTATATTAATTTTTATTATGACAACTTCAGTTTTTGATAAATTGGTAGAAGAATCTATTAATCAAATTTCTAAAGAACAAGCAGAGCAAATGCTAAATTTAGGTACAAATACAGAAAATCAAGTTGTTATTCCAGGGAATATGGGAATGCATATTAATGCAAAGGATATTTTTAATCCAACAGTATCTGAAGTTTTCCATTCTTCCTTTGGTTCAGGTGTTACAGAGATTTTAATAGGAATATTAATAGCAGCTTTTTTAGCAAAGGAATATAGTGAAAGAACTATAAAAAATGTTTTAGCTTATGGAAAAAGTAGAACAGAATTTTATTTAGCTAAATTTATTGCAATAATAATAGCCATAATAATACTTTTAGCTTGTCTTGTATTAATATCCACAATAGGAAGTGGTATTATTAATGGCTGGGGAGAGACTTTTAAGGTATCTCAATTATTACATTTAATAAGAACTTTTTTCCTTGCAGTTATTTCAAATGCATCAGTTGCAGCTATATTAATGATAATTGCAATATTAATAAAAAGTAATGGTGGAACAATAGGAATAACAGTTGGAATATTTGTATTTTTACCATCAATTATTTCATTTCTTTATGGTAGTAATAAAGTATTTGATAAAATATATGAAATAACTCCATTTTATAATAACCAATTAGCAATATCTATATATGCTTCAAATGGACAACTTATAAAATCACTAATAATTTCATTAATAACAATAATAGTAGCCTTATTTATTGGAATTGAATTATTTAAAAAACAAGATATTAAATAAATTATATATTTTAAGAGTGTATGTTGTTGATGGCATACACTTTTTTAGTATAGACTATAAAAAAAGAGGTGAAGTTATGATAATTAAAATAGTACTAATTTTTATTATACTATTACTTATAGTTTATATAATAAGAATAAAGAGAGAGCTAAAAAGTATATCTAAACAAATTGAAGAAAGTAAGGGAGAATATATAAACATTCATACTAATGCTATAAATGATTCTATAGAAATTTTAGCTAAAAATATAAATTATTTATATGATAATTCTCAAAAAATTTTAGCTAAAAATAAGAAAATTGAAAATGAACTTAGACAAAGTATATCTAACATATCTCATGATTTAAGAACACCTTTAACCTCTATAAAAGGATATGTACAACTTATAAAAGAGGATTCAATTACAGATAAAGAGAAAAATGATTATATTAATATAGTGGAAAAAAGAGTAGAAAATCTTCAAAATTTAATTACAAGCTTTTATGATTTATCTAGAATTCATGGAAATGAATTTAAATTTAACTTAAAAAAGATAAATTTAAAAACAATATTATGTGATAGTATTGCTATGTATTATAATAATTTTATTGAAAAAAATATTGAACCAGTTATTGAAATTGATGAAAAAATTCAAGATATAATTTCAGATGAATCTGTAGTAGAGAGAATATTTTCTAATCTTATAGGAAATATGCTTAAATATGCTGATAAAAATATAAAAATATCTTTATTTCAAGAAGAAAATTATATAATATCTAAATTTCAAAATTTAGCACCTAATCTTAAAGAAGAGGACATGGATAAATTATTTGATAGATTCTATACAGCAGATAAATCAAGGAGTGATAAAAATACAGGGCTTGGACTTGCCATAACTAAATCTCTTTTGGATAAACTTAACAATAAAATAGAGGCAAAGCTTATAAATGGAAATCTTATAATAGAGATAAAATGGAATATATAACTTGACCTATACAAATACAATGTTTAAAGTATAAATGAAAATAAAAGTTATGGAGGGAAGGTATGTTAAATACAGAAGTAGATTTACTAAAGGGAAACATATTAAAATCATTAATTAGAGGTGTTATTTTTGATTAAAGAGGAAATAGAAAACATTCCTTCTGGTCTTGTAAGCTGTAGTGTAAATAATAAAGAATGTACTATATTAAAAATATCTACAGAAGATTTAACCATTCGAGTTTTAGAGGAAATAGAAAATATAAATATTTTAAAAATAGCCTTTTATAAATTTAAAGATTATAAATATGAAGAAATAAATATAAAAAACTTTGCTATAAAAGGTAAAGAAAAAGAAGAATTTTATTTTACTTATAATATTTTTATAGAGGATAAAACTTATATTGAAAATGTAAAATATATTTTTAGAGATTATTCAAGATATGTTAACTTAAAGGTTTTTGGAGAAGAAAATGAATTTTCAAGAAAAATGGTTAATTATCCAAATGAAGAAGACTATGAGTTTTATGAATATTATAATACTCAAAAAAAAGAATGGATTTCTAATTTAAATTATAAAAATTTTAATATGAATGTATTAAATTTAATAGAAATGGCAATAACTTTAGATAATGATGATTTGTATGAAAAATATATTGATAATGATAAAGAAAGTTTTAAGGAATATTATTTTAAAAAGAATTTTTTAGAGAATCATATGCTTTTTAATAAAAATATAGAAAGACTTTATATTGGAAATGAATTCTGTCATAATCTATTTCCTTGCATAGATAACTTAATTAAAATGCTAGAAAAGGCTAAAGAAGAGTTACTTAATATAACATTATGTTTTACATATATAAGAGAATGTTATATTCAAAAAACAAAAGATATTATAAAAAAGGTTTATGATTGGTGTAAAATTAATAATTATAAAATTGAAATTGTTATAAATGATTGGGGCATGTTAAAGCTTCTTAAAAATAATGAAAATTATTTTACATTATCTTTAGGAACTTTACTTAATAAAAGAAAAAAAGACCCAAGATATATTTATAAAAATGGATATGAGAAAAACAAAGAACTCTTATCTTTAAACAGTTTAAATAGCAAGAAGTTTAGAGAATTTTTAAAGAATAATAATATTGAAAGATATGAATATGAAAGTTCTGGTTATAAAATATCTATACCAGAAGGAAAACATAGCATGCACTTTCCATTTTATATGACCAATTCTTCTCAATATTGTCCATTATATGCTATGTGTACAACAATGGATAGAGGTAACCAAAAGTTAGTAAAGTCTTGTCCTAAATATTGTAGAGATTATGTATTTTTATATCCAAAGCATTTAAAAATGATTGGAAAATATAATTCACTTTTTGGTTTTGATGATACTCTTTTAAAAGATAAGGATATACTAGAATACTATATAAATAATAATATAGATAGAATTGTTTTAAACTTTTTATAAAGGAGAAAAAATGAAAATAGTAGCAGGACTTGGAAGTATTGATGATTATATAGCTTTAGCTAAAGCAGGTGCAGATGAGGTATTTTGTGGTTATGTGCCTTATGAATGGAATAAAAAATATGGCACTTTGTTTCCTTTAAATAGAAGAGAAGTGTTGTATTATAATGTTAATATAGGTTCTTTAGAGGATATGAAGATACTTAAGAAAATGGAAGAAAAATATAAGGTTAAAGTTAATATTACCTTTAATTATTTATATTATTTAGAGGAGCAATATGAAATAATAGCTAAGCTTATAAGTGAACTTATAGACATTGGTTTTACTGATTTTATTATTGCAGATATAGCACTTATTTTATATTTAGAAGAAAAAAATATAAAATGTAATATACATTTAAGTGGAGAATGTGCTGAAATTAATAGTCTTTCAATAGACTTTTTTAATCAATTTAGTAATATAAATAGATATATTTTTCATAGAAAAAATTCTATATTAGATATGAAATCTTGCATATTAAATAATAAAAGAAAAATGGAATATGAAGCTTTTATATTAAATGAAAAATGTCACTATACTGGAGCTTTTTGCAGTTCTTTTCATTGTGATGAGCTTGCTCATTTATGTAAAGTTTCTTATAAGCTAGGTAAAATTAATGAAGAAGTAAAAGACTTTAATGAAGTAGATAAAAAAATAAAACTTTATTATAGTGAAGATATTGAAGAATATAAAGATTATGATTTACTTGGAAGTACAGGTTGTGGATTGTGTTCTTTAAAAAAGTTAAAAGAGGCTGGAGTAACTCATTTGAAAGTAGTTGGAAGAGGTAATTCCATTGATTTTATGGAAAGAGATGTAAAAGAATTAAGAACTGCATTAGATATTTTAGAAAAAATATCTAATGGGAACTATGAAGAAGAAATGAAAAATAAATTATTTAAAAATAAAAAATGTTCAAGAAATTGTTATTATTAAAAATATATTGGTTTATATGTGTTAAGAGTTGTCAACAATTTTAAAAAGTAAAGTATTCTTTTTTTAAAAGTTAAATTAGCCTCTATGCTATTATAAGTATAGAGGCTAATTTATTAATAATACCAGATAAAACTGTTATTGACAAAATTGTATAAAAGGGTATAATGAAATCAATAAATGAACAATTGCTCATATGTACAAACAAATTCATGAGAATGATTTTTAAAGGGGGAAAAAGAATGTTTTTAGAAATTAGCAATATTAAAAAAAGCTTTGGTAATGGAGAAAATAAAACAGAAGTTTTAAAGGGTGTTAATATTCAAATTGAAAAGGGAGAAATATGTGTTTTGTTAGGTCCTTCAGGTTCTGGAAAATCTACACTTTTAAATATAATTGGAGGGATAGATAATGCAGATTCTGGATACATTTCTATTAATGGTGAAAAAACTAAAGATATGAATGAAAAACGTCTTACTCAATATCGTCGTAAACATCTTGGCTATGTTTTTCAGGCTTATAATTTAATTCCTAACCTTACAGTTAAGGAAAATATTGAAGTTGGTGCATATTTAAGTAAAAGTCCACTTGAAATAGATGAGCTTTTAAAAACACTTGGACTTTATGAACATAGGCATAAGATACCTAATCAATTATCAGGTGGACAACAACAACGTACAGCAATAGGAAGAGCCATTGTAAAAAATCCAGATATTCTTTTATGTGATGAACCAACAGGAGCTCTTGATTATAAAACATCTAAGGAAATATTAAAACTTATGGAAGATGTAAATAAAAAATATGGTAATACTATTGTAATGGTAACTCATAATGATGCAATAAAAAACATGGCAGACCGTGTTGTTAAAATGCGTGATGGTCAAATAAGAGATAATTATAAAAATAAATCTAAAACTCCTGCAAGTGAGCTAGAATGGTAATAAGGAGGATAAAAAAATGAGAAACCCATTAATTAAGCGTCTTCCTAGAGAACTTTTAAGTGAAATAACAAAATATCTTGTGATTTTTATTTTTATGACAGGAACAATAGGATTTATATCTGGATTTTTAGTAGCAGGAGATAGCTTAAAGAAAAGTTATGATGAAAGTTTTGAAAAATATAATATAGAAGATGGTAATTTTGAATTATTAAATAAGGCAGATGAAAATTTAATTAATACTTTAGAAGAACAGGACTTAAAAATATATAACAATAATTATATTGAAGAAGATTCTGTAAATGATAGTGTTATTAGATTGTTTTTAAATCGTGAAGATGTAAATAAAGTATGTGTTATTAAAGGAAAACTTCCAAATTCAGAAAAAGAAATTGCTATAGATAGAATGTATGCAAATAATAATAATATATCTGTTGGGGATAAAATTTCTGTTGGAGGCAAAAAGTTAAAGGTAACAGGCTTTGTTGCACTTTCAGATTATAGTGCTTTATTTTCAAATAATAATGATTTAATGTTTGATTCAATAAAATTTGGAGTAGGAATTATTACTAAAGATTGTTTTGAAAGCTTTGAAAATGCAAATGTACATTATAGCTATTCATGGAAATATAATAAAAGTCCTAAAGATGATACAGAGGCAAAAAATAAATCAGATGATTTTCTTAAGGTTTTAAATAAAAATACAATTATTACAAATTATATACCTGAAATTAGTAACCAAGCAATTCATTTTACTGGGGATGATATAGGTGGAGATAAGGGTATAATGCTTACATTATTATATGTTCTTATTGTGATTATAGCCTTTGTATTAGCAGTAACTACAAGTAATACAATTAATTCAGAAGCCTCAGTAATAGGTACTCTTAGAGCCTCAGGATATACAAAAGGAGAATTACTTAGACATTATATGGTTTTACCTTTAGTTGTTACTGTAATAGGTTCTTGTATTGGAAATATATTAGGTTATACAGTTTTTGAAAAAGTTGTTGCAAATATGTACTTAGGAAGTTATAGTCTTACTACTTATGTAACAAGATGGAATTCAGAAGCCTTTATACTTACAACAATTGTACCTTTTATAATAATGTTAGTGGTTAACTTATTTATACTTATGAATAAGCTTTCACTTTCTCCACTTAAATTTTTACGTCATAATTTAAAGAAAAGAGAAAAGAAAAAGGTATTAAAGCTTACAAAATTTAAATTCTTTACACGTTTTAGATTAAGAGTAATATTTCAAAATATGCCTAATTATATAACATTATTTATTGGAATTTTGTTTGCTAGTATTCTTTTAATGTTTGGTTTAATGATGTCTCCTTTATTAGATAATTATAAAAATGAAGTAGTAGATAATATGATTTCAAAATATCAATATATTTTAAAATCACAAGTTGAAACAAAGACTAAAGATGCAGAAAAATATTGTGCAAGCTCTTTAAAAACATATTTTAATGAAGAAAAAGGAGAAGAAATTAGTATTTATGGAATAAAGGAAGATAGTGAATATGTAGATATTGATTTTAAAGATGGAGTATATATATCAGATGGTTTTGCAGAAAAATATTCTCTTAAAGTTAATGATTCAATAACTTTAAAAGATAGCTATGGAGATAAAACTTATACCTTTAAAATTGATGGAATATATTACTATCCAGCCTCTTTATCTATATTTATGGATAGTAAAAAATTTAATGAAACTTTTGATAAAGATGAAGATTATTTTAATGGATATTTTTCAAATGAAGAAATTACTGATATAGATAGTAAATATATAGCTACAACTATAACTAAAGATGATATGATTAAATTTTCAAGACAGTTAGATGTATCTATGGGTAATACTTTCTATATGGTTAATGTATTTTCTGTTATTTTATATTTACTTCTTATGTATCTTCTTTCAAAACTTATAATAGAAAAGAATTCATCATCAATTTCTATGGTAAAAATATTAGGATATAATAATTATGAAATTGGAAGGTTATATATTATAGCTACTTCAATAGTTGTAGTAATTTCTGTTGCTTTAAGTATTCCTATTTCTGTACTTGTTATGAAAGGTTTATTTAGAGTAATGATGTCAGAATATACAGGTTGGTTTAGTTTTTATATAAATCCTAAAGTTTATTTAGAAATCTTTTTATCAGGAGTTTTATCTTATGTAGTAATAGCAGCTTTACAATTATTTAAGATTAAGAAAATTCCTTTAGATGAAGCATTAAAGAATATGGAATAATAAGTGCAAACTTTTTGTCTTCAAATTTATTCATAAAAATATATAATAAATGTTATATTTAGCAAAGGGTGATTTTTATGAAGATATTAAATTTTAAAGAAAAGAAAGTAGATAATTCAATATATGAATTAATTAAAAAATGTACAGTAGATAATAAATTAGATGAAAATAAGTTTGATGATTTAATTAATCCTAAAGAAGATGGAAAAATAGCAATTAATCCAGCTTTTATGGACCAGTTTTTTGGTATAAGTGAAGAGGATAAAATAGCTCAAGTACCTAAAATATTAAATATTCTTTTAAAAATTTATAATGACGAAATATCTTTTGAAAATATAGAAAAAGAACTTAAAAGTATTGGATTTAAAACTTTAAATATAATAGATGAACTACGTTCAAAGTTAACTAATGATAATTATAATATAAAAACATATGATACATTTAAAAAACTTATGTATATTACAACTGATAAAGAAATCTTTAAATTTAGTGTGGAAATGACTGCAGTTATAGGAAAGTGTGAAGAACTTATAGATGATTATATTTTAATTGGACAATCAGAAGAATTTTCTAAATATATTTCTTTTATATTGCTTACTTGGAGTGAAAAACCTAGTTTTTTAAATGCTTTATTTGATTTACTTGACAAAAGTAAAGATTGGGGAGCCATAAATTATGGTGAAATGCTAATGAATGATAAGGAAATAATGAGCAGCATTAAAAATCAAAGAAGAATTTTAATAGGAACATTAAATAACAATTGCATAGAGATGGAAATAGCTTATGATTTAGCAATTGATTTAAATATAGAGGGATTATCAAAAATTTCTTATGCAGATAAAGAATTAAGCATTGCATTTGTTGATTTATATAATACTTTATTCTTTGAAAGACAACCTTCTGGTGGATTATTAGATTTAGAAAATTCTATTGATTATATTAAATGGTATTTAAATTGTATAAAATTTAGTAAGTTTAAAGAAGTTAAATTTGTTGGAATGAATAATATTTTTAAATTCTTAAATGATGATAAAAATAAAGAAGAATTTATAGAACTTTATAATGAAAAAACTTATAATTTAATAAAAAATGAAGTGGATTTTTTATGGGATAATATAAATACTGTGGATAATCTTAAAGAAGCAATTAGTGAAGGAGATGAATATATTTCTTTTTTAGTTGATTTTGTTAAAAAAAATAATATAGCTCAAGTAGTTCCAATCCTTGAAAAGTTATATATTGAAAAAGCTAAATATAAAAATTCATTTTTAGAAGAGTTTTTAAGTCAAAAAGGCAGTGATTCTATAAAAATGAAAATGTATGAAGATTTAAAAAAAGAATATAAAGAAAGAATGAAAACAAAGAAAGAATATTCTTATGGGAATTTATTTGGTGAAGAGTATAAAATAAGACAAAAAATTCAAGAAAAAATATATGTATTAACTTGGCAAGGAACAAAAGATTATGAATTAATAGAAAAGATGCTTGAAGATTATGACCCTATGATTAGAAATAAGGCTTTAGATGTTATAGAACAATCTAATTATTATACAGATAGTAGCATAATTAAAGATAAAATAAAAAAGAGATTAAGTGATTCTCCATTATATATAAGAACGAAAGCCCTTAAAATATGTGAAAAAATAAACTTAGAAATTACAAAAGAAGAAAGTGATAAAATAATAGAAAAGATAAAAGAAAGAGAAGGAGATAAAGTTTATCCAGTTGATAAGGAATTTTTTGAAAAATTAGATAAAATAACAAAAAGACAGAATGCTTAATCATTCTGCCTTTTATATTATCTTTGAGCTTTTCTATAACCTGCTGCAATTGCTTCATCTTCTGAGTTAAAGGTTACAAGATATTCTGAATCTGCCATTTTATCATAGTCTCTTTGACCTGGGCAGTGATAAATTTTTGATTTTGAATTTCCACGTATTACTTCTGTTTGGGCTTCAGATTTATTTTCTGTTTGTGTATTATTTTTTGAAGTGTTATTTTCAGTGGAGCTTGTTCCATTATTTCCTTCAGAGGCACTATTTTGATTACTTGAAGCTCCTTCATCAGAAATTGCTTGTCCCTCTAAGCCACTTGCACCTGTTTTATAGTCTATTGTAATTCCAGGTTGTACATTATAAACAAATACATTAAATTCAATACCTTCACCATTATCTTCTACAGATTTTGCTTCCATTTGAACTCCCTTTGCTACAAGGTCATTTCCTTCAAATATTGGTGTTACTCTATATAAAACATGGTTATTTGTTTCTTTAATATAGTCTGCAACCATATTTTCAAAAGGAAGCATACCAGTAACATTTAAATATCTTGTTCCAGTAATTAAGTTATTTTTATTAGCATTTTCTGCTGTTAATTGATAACCAATTAAGTGACATCTATTATATAAGTATTTTCCATCAACAATATCATATTTTACCGAATGCCATCCTGTTGGTTTAACAGAGGCAATGTCTCCTCTATTATCTGTAGGCATTAAATCAACTCCAACATTAGCAAAAGCAACTCCACATCTTCCTAAGTCATCTAATGGAGAATATTTTTCCCATGAAGTTGTTGAAAAATCTGATTCTGAAAAATCAGGCTTATTATCATTTATTGTAACATAAGGGTCTTTAGAGTATTTAGGAATACTAGAAAGTAATGAGTTAGTATCCTTTGAAGAAGCAACATAGCTATTAGTTTCATTTGTTTGTCCATTATTGTTACTAGAAGAGCTTATATCAATGTTACAGCTTACAAATCCTGCTAAGCATAAAAAAGCTCCTATAAACATAATTATTGATTTTTTTAAATTGTTTTTCATTTTTATTTTATTCTCCTATAGATTTCTTTAGTTATTTTTTCATGGGATGAACCTTGAAATTCTTCAGTTTCAATTAATTTCCATTGACCATTTTTAATATCAATATCAAAGTATAAGTCTGATGGATAAATTCTGTTCCATTTATAAATAATTATATTATCTATCTTTTCTATATAATTATTTAATGGTTTATTTTCTACTAAGCAAAAGTTATCATTTTCACATTCATCAAGATAATTTTCTGATACAATAATATTTTCATTATTAATATCTTTATAAAGTTTATAGGAATATTCATTCATAAAAAGAGTTTTACCTTTCACAAGCTCTTTTATAGAAGCTCTTAAAAGCTTATCTTGACTTTGTCTTCGCTTATTAAACATCATGCCATTGTTGTCATCTAAACAAACAATTATATTCAATTTTTTTACCGTTGCATAAAACTTATAAAAAGTTATAAATATATAAATTTTATTTTGTTTCCTTCTTCATAAAGCTCTATTTTGAAATAGTAAATTACTATATCTACTCTAGTTTGGTGTAGCTCTTAAAAGGCTTAAATTCGGGTACAACGCACCCTATATAAATTTTAGTAATTTCTCAAAATTCACCTATACTAATTTATAATTTTCAAGATTTATTGAAGCATTTAAATCTCTATCTATTCTATTTCCACATTCATTACAAATATAAGTTCTTTCTTTTAGTTTTAAATCTTTTTTTATATTGCCACAGCAAGAACACTTTTTTGAACTAGGATAAAATCTATCTGCTTGAATAAATTCTATTCCATTAAATTTACTTTTATATTTTATTTGTCTTATAAATTCATAAAAGCATTGTTCAGCTATTGCCTTAGATAAATGTTTATTTTTCATCATTCCTGAAACATTTAAATTTTCCATAACTATTCTATAAGGTTTTAACTTTATTATCTTATTTGTAGCTTGATGAATGTGATTATTTCTTATATTTGACAGCTTTCTATAAAGTAATTTTATTTGTTTTTCTAATTTTATAATATTGTTAGTCTTAACAAATTTATTACCTTCTTTATTTGCTTCATATTTTCTTGAAACTTGTTTTTGTAGTCTTTTTAATCTTTTCTTTAATTTCTTTACCCTTTTAGTTTTATTAATGTTTTTAAACTTAATTTCATTAGAGCAAACAGCTAAATCCTTAACTCCTAAATCTATTCCTAAAGATAAATCTTTATTTAAAGTAGTTTGGTTTTCTTCTACTTCTATTCCAAAGTTTAAGTACCAGTACCTTCCATCATAATTACAGTAAGAATTTTTATACTTACATTTTGGTATTTCATAATTAGTTTTAAATTTTACCTTTCCTATCTTTTCAATGTTGCATATATCATCTTTAAAATATAATCTATCATATCTAACATAAAAAGATTGTCTTGATTTTCTTTTAGTTTTAAATTTAGGATATTTGCCTATTCTTTCAAAGAAATTTTGAAAGGCTTTATCTAAATTTCTAATTGCTTCAACTAAAGCTTTACTAGATACTTCATTTAGCCATTTATAATCCTCATTCTTTTTAAATTGAGTAAATTCCTTTCTAATTTCTTTAATAGAATATTTCTCCCCTTGCTCATATCTTTCATTACATCTATTTAATGCCCAATTATAAACAAATCTTGAACATCCTATGGATTTAAACATTAATATTTCCTGTTCCTTTGTAGGGAAAAGCCTTATTTTTATTGCCTTATTCAAGTTATCACCTCCTTGCACTAATTCATTATAATTTAATGAATTTAAAATTCAACAAGAAATGATAACCAAGAAATTAAATACTTTCCTTACTAACTTGAAATTACTATTATTCAATTTTTATATACTTATAACTTTCTACAAGTTTTATGCCATTCACATAAGTTCGTTACTCTTATGCAG
>OBHU01000677.1_pt1 | contig 23473 bp, 24 predicted proteins | sample 1519071 | NCBI WGS metagenome assembly OBHU01 (sample SAMEA2452135, study PRJEB22498) | human gut metagenome
AATTTTACTAGGAGAATTATATTTTTTGTAGACGTGAAATCTTTGACGCTTACGTTGAAAAAGCACATGGTCAAATAGAAATTCGAGAGTATTATCAAACAAAAGATATTAAGTGGTTAAGTAACAGAAGTAAATGGAAAAATTTAAAAAGTATTGGCATAGTAGAAAAAACTATAAAGAAAAAAGATAAAACAGTTAAAGAAAGACGATATTATATAAGTAGCTTAGAGCCAGAAATAAATTTATTTGAAAAATCAGTGCGTGGACATTGGGGAATAGAAATAATGCATTGGCATCTAGATGTAACATTTAAAGAAGATAGTAATAAGACAATTGAAGAAACTGCTAATAAAAACATGAGTTTAATTAGAAAATGGGCCTTATCAATATTAAAATTAGTAGACATGGGAAAGAAACTTAGTTTAAAAGCAAAAAGATTTTCAATAAATTGCAGACCTGATGCCTATATAAGTAAGATTATGGAATTTTAAGGAAACATATTTTTACTTATATGGTTGCAAAAATTCATGCGTTTGTCCTGTTTTTGAGCCAGCTTTAAAGAGTAAATTTGTTTATGTTTATTAAAAATTTCTTTTCCACAGTTTTGCAGCAACATTTTATTTTGAATAGCTTACAAGTCTTTAATGATAAAGCTTTCAAGCTTTTTTAATTTTTAAATTTAGTCATATTTTGATTGCGTTTTCATGCGTTACATGCTATAATTAATATTATTGTTGAAAGGTGGTTTTCTATATGTATCTAAAAAAGACCCCGACTCCCAAAGGACGCATCCGCTTATCAATTGTTGATGGTTACTATGATAAAGAAACTAAAAATTCACGCCAAATAACTATTGAATCATTAGGATATTTAGATGACTTAGAAAAATTATATGTGGATCTATGTCAATATAGTAAACACATTTTTTCGAACTTTTTATACAGTTTTACTTCTTGCTAATTTTTCGCACTCATTTGGAGTCATATAATTAATAGATGAGTGAATTCTTCTTGTGTTATACCAACCTTCTATATATTTAAAAATAGCTATTTGGGCAGAATTATAGTCAGAATACTTTGTCGTATAAACTTCTTCTTTCTTTAAAGCTGCATGAAAAGACTCAATACAAGCATTATCATAAAGACAGCCTTTCTTACTAAATGACTGTCTTATCTTAAGCTTAGAGCATTCCTTTCTCATGTCATTGCTAGTATATTGTGATCCGAGGTCAGTATGAAATATAACGCCTTCTGAAGGCTTTTGAGACTCATAGGCGTTTGATAGTGAATTATCCATTGATTTACCGTAGGCATAGCCGATTATTTTTTTGCTGTAAAGATCTAAAACTGAGGCTAAATAAGTCCAACCATCTTTGAGAGTGTGAATATATGTAATATCACCAACCCACTTTTCATTTATGGTTTTAGTTGAAAAATCCCTTTTTAAAACGTTTTTCAACCCTTCTACAACTTTCTTATTGGAATAATGTTTGTATTTTTTACAGTTATTGAATATAAATTCATTTCACGCATTAACTTTTGAACACGTTTTTCGCTAATTTTATAGCCTTCTTTTTCTGTTAAAATTTTATGAATTTTGGGTGAGCCATATCTGCCTTTGCTTTCATCATATATTCTGTGGATAACTTCTTTTAGTTCTTCTTTTTCTTTAGCCCTTGGCGTTTCGGATTTTGTTAAAGCTTTATAATAACTAGACCTAGCAATACCAAACTCTTTTTTATGTGTTTCAATTATAAAAACTACTGTATCTACCTTTTGGTTGCAAATATGTCCATAGCTTTTTTTAATATTTCATTCTCCTCCTTAATTCTAGCCATTTCTTTCTTCATATCCATTATTTCTTGCTTAGTCATTATTTCATCATCAGAAACTTTAATTTCTTTTTTCTTATCAATCCAACCATTAAGCGTAGATCTTGCAATATTATATTCTTTGCTTAGTTCCACTAAAGTCATTCCTGACTTATATAAATCAACTATCATATCCTTGTACTCTTGTGTATATCTCTTTCCTTTACCCATTAGGACACATCCTTTCTTAACTAAATATTATTTTACTTAGTTCGAGTTATTGTGTCCACTATTTTATACTAACACCAGTCTTTGATCTAACAACAGCAAATGTTTATGACAATCCGCTCTCAAATTTGCTTTATGAAGTTAAAATTTATAATCCTTTTTTAATTTTTGCTGATGTAGCATATGATTCATTGGAGTGGTTTAAAATTGCTTCTAATTTAGAAATTAATCTATTGACTGACATCAAATGCGTAAAGCAAAAAGTATTAAGTCATTTACAACTGAAAGATATGAAAATGCTTTATTTATACAATCTCCAATAGGAAAAAGATTATATAAAAATAGATTAAAAATAGAGCAATTATTTTCAATATTGAAAGGATTATACAATTTAGAGAATCCAAGATTATATGGGAAATCTTGAAACGAACGTCATATAAAATGGGTTTTAATGGCATACTTGATAGATGAATTTAATAAAAAACAACAAGGAATACGAAGTAGAAAATATCCTTGGAATTTATAATTTCTAAGAATATTTTCTTGTACAATTATTGGGGAAAATTAGTTATTCAATAACCTATTTATATATACGTGAAATCTTTGACGCTTACACGCTTACTTAGATAAAACCCAATATTAAAATTTTAATCCATCAAGATAAATACATTGTATTATTCCCTTAATTACCAACACTATCATATGTCTTTAATCCCTTTTTAAATACACTATACGCTATAAAGAATGCAACTGCTGCAACTATAACTTCAAGAAATATTGTGTTAAATACTGATACATTTCTCACAAAAAAGGATGCTGGGAAAAATGATGCAAATGCAAATGGTATTATAAATGAACAAATAAACCTAATTGGTTTTGGATATATTGAGACCGGATATTTAGTAAAATTTGATACCTCGTATCCTAGTTGTAATAACGGCGCACTGTTAGTTAACCAGAAGGCTAATGATGCAAATAATAATTTTACTGCTGTAAATATTACTGCTCCTGCAATAATTGAAATAATAAACAAAACAACATTACTTGCTGTAACTGTAACTGTTCCATTTGAAATTGACACAAATACTAATGCCATTCCAACTAACAATTCACCTATTGCATCTAACTGCACTCTGTCACAAAATAACTGAAACAAAGGATTGATTGGTCTTAATAAATATCTATCAAACTCTCCATTTGTTACCATTCTTGAAGCTAATAACCAAATGTAATCTGAAAATAAATGATCTAAACCTTTGGGAATCTGCGAAAAACCATAAATAAAAATCAATTCATTTAATGACCAACTATTTAACGTTGGAATGTGCTCAAATACTAAATAAAGAAATACAATTCCACTTGCTTGAACAAATAAGCATCCGAACAAACCAATAAAGAAATTAAGTTTAGACTGCATTAATGTTTTTAAATATTGACTAAAAAATAATCTGTATATATTAAAATAATATCTCAAAACTCAACCTCCTAATATACTTATTCTTTTAATTACTTTTTTCCAAAGCCACGAGCTAAACAGTTGTAAAATCACTATCCATATAACTTGTTTTATTAATGTATACGCCACTTCAGAATTACTTATTTTTCCTAAATACATCATAACTGGAATATAGTTCATGGATGAAAAGGGTAAAAATTCAAATATTTTTTGTATTGCATCTGAAAAAAACGTAAGCGGTATTAACTGTCCTGTAAGAAATGTCATAATACCACCTTTTATAATTTCCATTCCCCAAACATAAGTTGTATAAAAGGCTAACATCCCAAAACAAAATTCAAACAAGAAATATACCAAAAATCCTAACACACTGCTTATTATAAAAAAGATTGTATTCTTTATAGAAAAAGAATAATTCTGCATATTATAGATTTTATATACCTCTACACCAATCCAAATAAAAATTGATGGTATGATAAATTTGTATAGCATTTCCCCAACAGACTCTGATAATAATTTGATTTTATAACTAATTGGCTTTATCAGATTTATGGCAATTGATCCATCTGTAACATCATTACCAATCTTTGTAGTCATATTAATAATAACAATATTTGAGCATACAAAAGACATAAATATGTAAGTAATCATTTCAATTCTTGTAAAATTACCAATTATTCCACTGCCTGAGCTGTCAAATATGACCTTCCACAAATAATATGTAATAAAAACACTTAAAATCTTACATACTAGCATTAAATAGAATGTTCCTTTATATGCAAGACTATCTTTTATAACATTTTTAGTAAATGGTAAATAAATAGATAAACCACGCGATAAACTGCTAAAACCGGTAAACTTATTTTTCATAAACACTCCTACTTAATTCCATTAGTGTAAATCTGCTTAATAATTTCACTGATGTCAGTCTCTTTAATACGAATATCCTGAACATCTGTATTTGACATTACACTAGAAATTATTGTTGATACACTAACTTTATCCTTATTTATTGTATATGTAACTGTTTTTCCTTCAATAGAATAATATAGATCATCTTTTGAAAAATTATTACTTTCATTTAGTTTTAATTTATTAACAACAGATACATCTTTTAAATCCATGGATACTAATCTTTTTTTTCCATATCTGTTTTTTATATCAGATACAGTTCCATCATAAATTATTTTTCCTTTGTCTATTATCAAAATGCGATTACATATCTCCTCAATGTCACCCAAATCATGTGTTGTCAGAATCACCTTTGTATTATACTTACTGTTAATTTCCTTTATTGCCATTCTAATTTTATCTTTTACAACAACATCAAGTCCGATTGTTGGTTCATCTAAAAATAATGTTTTAGGATTATGTAATAAAGAAGCTGCTAAATCTGCTCTCATTCTCTGCCCCAATGACAAGTTCCTAACAGGTTTTTTTATAATTTTTTCTAGGTCCAGTGTTTCATTTAAAAAATCCATTCTGTTTTTATAATCTTCATCGCTAACTCTATATATTTCTTTTAATATTCCATATGATTCACATAGTGGCAAGTTCCACCATAGCTGAGTTCTCTGTCCGAATACAACACCTATATTCTGGGCATTTTGTTTTCTATTTTTGTATGGAATAATCCCATCAACCTCTATTTTTCCTCTGGTTGGTTCTATTATTCCTGTCATCATCTTTATTGTTGTAGACTTTCCTGCACCATTTTCGCCAATATAACCAACCATTTCGCCATCATTTATCTCAAATGATATATCGTCTACAGCCTTAGCTACTTCTTTTTCTCTTGAGAATAATCCCTTAACGGCTCCCTTTAGGCCTGGATATTTTTTTGATACCATAAATTCCTTTGAAATATTTTCTACTTTAATCATTTTAAATTTTATTGTTGTTAAACAATATTTCTCCTTTATATATTAATCAGATATATTTCTTACTGAAATATATCTATAAGAGCACCATTAACCTTAGTAAATATATCACTAAAATCACTTTGGTGTTCAATCGCATTCCATGTTTTAGAAATCAAACCAATCTGTATAACATCTTCATTGTTCTTCAATTCCCATTTATTCCATTCACCTTCTTCTAGATTTTTATAATAAAATTTCATATATCCTTCATCTAATATAATTTTTAAACTCATCGTTTTGCCGAAGAATCTTTCTTTCTTTAATGTAAATTTCTCTTCATCTTGTGGACAATAAATAGCCATTGAACACATAGCATCGCTTCCAAACAAATATGTTTTTTCCTTTGTCTTCAATACCATTCCACTAAAAAACGGAAAATCCACCTCATTTTTAATATTAATAACAGCATTGAATTCAATCTTATCCTTAACCTCTACATTAAATAAGAACTGCGTTGCATTATCTTTATTTTTCCATGTATCATATACCTTTGTCTTATCATGAACAATAGTTATAGCCGAACCTTCGTATATAATTTCCGCTTTATTCGGATTATGTAAAAATAATTTATATTTTTTATTTATTCTTTCATCATCCGGCTTAAAGCCTGTACACTTAATATTTTCAATAAGTTTGACTACCTTTTCAAATAATTCTTCATCTCGTTCTCTGCATTTAAAAAAGTTTCCTTCAAGCTTTAATAAGCCATCACTTTTTCTTGCAAAATTATATAGAACAGACATTCTCAATTTTTCCCACTCAGCATAATCATCTTTTCTTGATGACAAGAGACTTATGATTTCATCCTTGTCTATATTTGCTTCTTCTAATGAATTAAACAGCATATCATAATATACTTCTTTAAAGTTAAGTACTTTTGCATAGCTTCTTGCGTAATTTATTATTTTTTCATTTTTTCTGTGAATAATATCAGTTTCTGGATATGACAAAATCCCTTCATTTTCCTTTGCTTTTAACAATTCTTCTCTATGAAGTTTCAGTGCACTTTCATAATTATATGTATAATTGCTTTCATTAATATATTCCATATCCCAATAATATGGATCTTCTTCACTAAGAATAGAATTAAAAATGGCTTCTGCAATTTTATACACACTATCAAAAGTCATTGCAAAATTCTTATAAACTCCATCAGAACCACCATCAATCTGCATATTATCTAGAACATAAAATACCTGTTTATCAATATCAAATCCTTTTATAATAAGAAAATGAATATGGTTGCGAATCTTATAATCTTCATAATATGGTAATTCTATAAGATCAACTGGTACTAGTACTCGGTGATCATTTTCTAGATTACTACAAATATTTTGTACAAACTCATCCTTGCTCTTATACACATTTTTATTTACTTTCACACCAAACCTAGGTTCAAGAATTTCTTTGGCAAACTTATAGTAATTATTATTCAAGTTTCCGCTAAAATCATACCATTTAAAATAATTATTATAATCAAAATTCTCATAAAAAATCGATGTTAATAAATATAGATTAAAATATTCTTTTTTTATAGAACTATACAAAATTGCCCATGGTTTATGAAAACAGGTTAATTCCCTGGGGCTATAATTATCATCATTAGGTACTATTTTATTTTGAACAAACTTATTAACCATAATTATCTTTGTATTATCTCCTTTCTCATAACTGCAATTTTAATTTATATATTCTTTTCTTATTACTTCTGGCCAGTTATATGGATCTTCCCCATACTGGGACAAAAATGAAAGAACAAAACGTTCCAAACCAAATCCTATACATCCTGTAACAGTATCTTTATCTTTTATTTCAATACTAAAAGGATATGTAAATGCTGTTCCATGCAAATTAAATGATGCCACAGACATATACCTATCAACATCATAGGAAACTTGCAATTCATACTTACTCTTATCGAGTTTTTGAATTTTTTTAAATTTTTGCATTTGAGGCAATATAAATGAATCCGTTGCAACTATTATTTTGGAATCTACATTTATGGATTTAATGTATTCTTTTATTTTTCCTATCATCTTTTCCATAGAATTATTTACAAACTCATTGTCCCCAATAAATACTATCTCTCTGACATGATAGTCTCTCATTCTTCCAAACTGAGAAAAATTAAATCTTCCCTCATTTCTAAAAACATTTTGCGTAAATGTTACAACAGTATTCTTCTTAAGCACCCTATTCTTATATTCTTCATACACATGGAAGCATGCAGATGGAGATAAAGCATATTGTGGATTGTTAATCACACTCTTATAATCAGAAAGGTTAATATTGTCAATTTTTTCAAGTGTCTTCAAATTCTCTACTGCTGAACAGCAGAAAATAGCATACTGTGGCGATCTTTTCAAATATCCTGTTTTCTTGTAGCTTGAAACTGGAAGCATTACAGGATAAATCTTCTTAACAAAATCAGTTCTTTCATTACTAAAAGCATCTTCAGCTATCTTCTCAAATACAGAATTAAAATAATTGAATAAAAATAAAGACTGATCACTAAATGAAATCATTCCATCATCAAAATAATGCACTGAATCAAAGTCATGTTCATACTTAATTACATCAAGCTTATTATCAAACTCTTTCTGTTCTAAGGAACTGTTTGTAATATACTTCTTTGCTAAGCTCATTATGTTAGTAGTTAACTCACTTTCGTTTGTATCATCTGAAACGTTCAAAATCAACTTATTATTCTCAATTCTAAATCCTTCTATATTTTCAGAAACAAAACCAACTATTTTCTTAAACTCACTCAGAATTATATTATCCTCAAGTTCTATCCCTATCTTTTTCATCTGCTAATCACCATCCATACATATAAAATTAATTAACTATTTTTTGCTTTTGTTACTACTTCAATCAATGCATTTACATCTTTACAACTTCTAATTTCTGCAAGATAATCATCCAAATCAATTTCAAATTTCTCCTCTAATTCCAATACAAGTGAGACAATACCTAATGAATCGATACCATTTTCTCTTGTAATAAGAGTATTTTCATCTACTACTATTCCTGATACTGTTTCAGAAATAATAGTTTCACAACATTCAATTACACTTTCTTTTATATTCACAACTTTCTCCTTCCTTATGCCTCTTTTAGTAATCTGGCACACACTTCATCTATTCCACCCATTAATGTTCCATGATAATGTTTTTTCATAAAATAATTAATAAAATTTACTCTATTTTTATACAGTTCTTCATCATCGAATGACGGAACATATAGTGGTTGTCCATCAATGTTAACAAATACCTCTGAACAATCCAATTCTCGTGATAAATCTTCATATATCTGCATTGAAACTTTGTAATCATATTCCATATTCTGCTGTATTTCATTATTAATTTTATCTAGCTGAATAATATATAATTCAATTTCGTTATTTTCATTAAGCAACTTTAAACCATCCTTCATATGCATTTGTTCAGGACTAAGCACTTTTTTTTGATCATAACCATTGTCTTTTTCATCATTCCCGAATATTTCATTGCATAACTGAGTATCATACTGCTTTAATGTGCTTTTTCTTATTTTAATTCCTGTCTTATATGTACCTACTACCTTACATTCCTTTCCATCGTAAGTTAGGACCGTAGAACCATTTGATAAAAATGCTGCTTTCTTTTCTAAACCTAGGTGCATTGATGTTGCTGTTTTTCCGCTTCCACTGCTTCCAAACAATAACAAAACTCTATTATCTACTACAACACTTGAAGCATGTAAAATATACATACCTTTTTCTTGAAGATCACGTTTAATCAAAACATTCAAAATAACAATAACTGCATTATAAACATCATCATCTATTTTCTTAACCGAAAGAGTTAATCTGTTATTTGTCTTATCCCAATCAATCTCAGCTGTATCAGCTATTTTAATTACAAACTCCTTGCTGTAATCTTTGTCAGAATTTTTTTCTAAACTGTAATAGGCAGGCACTACCCTTTCTATATCAAAATCACACTCACATGCCATTTTTACTCTTGTTGTTTTCCAACTAATAATGTTATTCACTTGTTTTCCCTCCGTACTGCTAGCTTACATTTTTCACACAATTCAATACTTTTTATATTTCTATCATAGATTTGTTTTCTAACTTTTGCATATTCTTCACTATTCCAAATTTCTGAAATAGAGTTTGTGGTAATATTACCCAAAACCACTTCCGACCTCCAATCCTGACAACAAATCACAACTCTACCGTCACTCAATATATGCATTCTTTCTAAAGGTCTGTTCTGTTCACATCCACATATTTCAGAATCACTGCAAACATTATTTTTATAGAATGAGTTATTACCGGCTCTGTCCAAATATCCCCAATGGTTAAAAGAGATTCCATTATCTTTACAATATTTCTCCATCAACTCATATTCATCTTTATCAACCAAATCATGCTCTATCATTGTTATACTCATGTTAGGAATAATTTCTTTCAATCCTGAATTCATAAGCATATTAAGTTTTTGCCATGATTCGTCATATTTTAATCCCGGCATCATCTGCTCATATGATTGTTTGCGATAACCGAAAAAACTAATTCTAAAATCATATATTTTTAATTCTTTTAACTTATTAACAATTTCTTCTGTAATGCATGAAATATTAGTGGATATCTCTATTTTGCAATTAGGACACTTTTGATTGATTTTCTTAACCGTTTCGCAGAATCCTGGAACAAGAAATGGTTCATTATTCAGATATGGAATTAACAGCATATCCTTTTGACCAACTTCCGAAATCAGCTTATCCAGTAAGCTATCATTCATATATGTCTTAGTATTTAATATCTCTCTATAAGGACAAATAACACAATTCGCATTACAATAATTATGTAATTGAAACTCTATTACACTTGGAAAAGCTTTCATTAAAAAAATCAACTCCCTAATACATATTTCTCTATATCATTACCTTGCCCACGAACCCATTCAATATTAAAATTATTACCACTACAAATCTGTTCAAGCAATTTAAATAAATAATCTGAATCTTTCTTTTTAAAGAAGAATGATGAATCTATGAACAGATTTGAAATTGTCTTTCTGTCTTCATGTATTGCAACAACTGATTTACCACGAATATATTGTACAAGTTCCTTGTAGACCTCAATCTGCAAATCAGAACCTAATTTCTTTGATACCTCAAGTTCCTTTGTCTTTCCCATTCCAACAAAATAAATTTTAACCTTATTACATCTCAATGTATTTTTACTCAAGTCTACAAAATCTGCTGTACCCTTAACATACTTATTAAAAATACATTCATCAGTGTTAGTAAGCTTTCTATACAAACTTCTGTCTAGCTTATACAAAACATGAGATCTGAATGTAATCTGGCTACAATAGTCCGAATAAACAACCGTAGCAGTATTATCATCATTTATTTTCAATTCTATATAATCGTTTGCTACAAGTTTTATATCGTCATATTTCATTGCAAGCAGATATGACATACTTGTCTTTCCAGATCCTTTTCCTCCAGAAAAAATTATCAATTCATCTCCCTTCACAACTGCTGAAGCATGTAAGCTTACAATATTTTCTCTTAAATTCCTCTTTTGGTACAAAAGGAAAATAATCGACTGAAGAATTGTCACAGACAACAATTCTTCCTGATTTCCAAGCAAAACTATTTTATCTTCTTCATACTTAATTTCATTTTTTTCTGCTTCGACAAATTTAATAACGAAATCAACCATTCCGCACCAATTATCTAGCACTTCTATTTTTCCCTTGCCTAAAACCGATTTTCCTTCCATTTTTTTTATAATATCACTTTTACTATAATATTTTACTATCATATTTCTGTATTTAATATATTTCATATTTAATCCTCCTGAATCTTTAACCCAAGAATTCTTATTATTGATTCATATACATTGTCAGCTATTAAAATATTTCCAAGTTCTGATAAATGGCGTGTTTCTTCAAACAGGAAGAAATCTTTTTCACTATTTTGCATTGCATCCAAAAATGAATCATATATATTAAGATATTCATACCCGTGTTCCATCAATACATGCTTAACAATCTCATTGAACTCAACTATTTTGCTATTCATCTCCGGGTGGTCTTTCATCGGTATAATTGAAATTCCGATTACTTTATTACAGCACTTACTTATTTTATTTACAACAGCCGAATAGCCCTCTGCGAACACATCTGCCCCTTCTTTTTTTGCATCATTATGTCCAATCAACAAAATAACCAAGTCTGGAAATATATCTTCAAAATCTTTATCAAATCTCTTTAATACGTCATAAACACTGTCACCACTGATTCCTTTGTTATAAAACCTGAAATCTATGTCTTTATAATGAACAAATAGTCTTTTTGAAACAAACTCTGTATAATTACCTGTATACGATGTGGAAAACATCTTCTGAGGAACAACAGAATTTTTAACTCCTGTGCGATTAGTAAAGCTATCGCCCAAAAAAACAATATTAAAAAGCCTCTTTTCTCTTACTTCATACATTTCTCATACTCCACTTCGCAAAGGAATTGCTTTACTGCCATCGTAGCATAACAACCAGAAGGAAGAAAGAAATCTATATTAACCGCATACATTTCCTCATTCAGACTATCTTCTTCTACGCTGCCTACATGAATTATTGTATCAATGAATGTATATCGATAAAAATATTTCAAAGACAATTCCATATTTGAATCCACATCATATCTTGGAACACAAAGTTTCTCATGAGAACTATCAACGTTAGCCAAACATTTGCCACTCTGCGGCATAACATAAGAAATTCCATCATAGCTCTTCTCATAATACTGCATGCTCTTTTTGATATAATCACCTAAATGTTTGTTATACATTTTTGATGTAAATGCATTGTAGTAGAACGTCAACTTTTTTTTATCCATCCCTACAAAAAAACTCTTACTATCCTCAAACTCATGTGCATTTTCACAATCATTTGGTGTACCCTCTTTCATATACTGCATTGCAAGATCATAATTATTTTCGTAAAGAGCTTCTCCTATCAAATGTGTACGCTTAGGCATATTAGGTATACCAAAACGCTGTGTATCATAATAATTTGGGAAAAATACTCTTCTTCTTGACTTTGATTTTATTTCTCTAGCAGTATCCTCTGGTACATTTCGTAACCTAATTTTAAATGAATTTCCTTGTAACTGTCCTATTCGAATGGATCTGTAAAAATAGCCCATTCTTACTATAAAAATAAAACGTTCCTTATCATTGAATTTTGAATTAAATTCTTCAATCTTTTTCGGTATATCATATTCAATAGGCATAGACACCATTTGATATGTTATGCCATCTTCATCTTTCAGACCCGCATACCCCAAAAGATTCGAATTAATTCCCCAAAATTTTGCAATTTCTGAAATTGCCTCAAATGTTGTATACCCCTTTTTTCCAACTGACAAAATAACATACTTCATGTTTTCCTTGGAAGATGATATAAGCAAAGTTTGACTCTCATTAACAATGAAATCTTCTGGTATAGATTTTATCTTTATATTCATATTATCCCCCTATAATACATCTATAAGTAACGATCCATCTGTAGGTTTGATTCTTGTAGATATTTCATTTTCTTCTCTCCAGAATCCAATCATATCTGTTGGCTTATGGAAGTCACTTCCTGCAGATACCCACAAATTTTCTTTATGGCAAAGTGCCTCATACCACTTAATTTCTTCATCTGTAATATATAAACAGTAACACTCGATGCCTTTTAAGCCACACTTTGCTAAATGTTCAATTAGCTGCTCCATTCTATCCTTAAACATATTTACTCTGTTAGGATGAGCAAGAACAGGTATTCCACCTGCATCAACTACAAGTTGTATAGCTTCTTCAGGTGTCATACACTCCTTTTGTACAAAGGCAACTCTACCAGCTACAAGATACTTCTCATAAGCCTCTTCTTTTGTCTTTGCATATCCTAGATCACATAAATAATATGCAATGGCGTTCATTGTAAGTTTCTTCTTTGCACGTATTATGTTCTTTACACTTATATTATTATCAACTTTTTCAGCAAGAAGTTTTACAACTTTCTTTATTTCTTTCATTCTCATAATTTCCATTTTATCTAATTCTGCATTCAGCTTCTGATTATGAATGTCAATATTATATCCCAAAATATGCAATGCATATTCCTCTTCAAAACAAGCATCCCTCGTACTTATTTCAATTCCTGGAATGATTTTTATACACTCAATCTTCTCTTTTTCTAACTGTTTATATGCTTTAACTGTATCGTGATCTGTTATGGAAATCACCTCTATCTTCTCTGCACATGCCTTCTCTATTAATTTTTGCGGACTATATTCTCCATCTGAAAAATTGGTATGCATATGTAAATCATATCTCATGTTTAAATCTCCTTAAATGTCACATTTTTCCAAGAGTATCTTACTGTAAATCGACTTTCTTATAATCAGGCTTTGAAAAGTCAATGCTATATTTCAAATCGAAAGCACTCTCGACAAAACTTCTCTTTCTTCTTACTATATCTGTTGTTCCTAATATTGCTATTTCATCAACACTTTCCTTGTCAGTCTTAATCATTTCCATAAGTCTTTCGTACTCTTTATTTGGATAGAACTGATTAAGATAGAATAATGTGAAATAAATTTCTCTGCTACATTCAAACTGACTTACTTCCTCAATCCACTTCTCAAGTTTGTCAACTCCAATTGAACGAATTGTATTTTCAATGTCTATTATTTTGTAAATCATGCAATCACGTTTATCACTTACCCAAAGGCTATGGCTTGCCTCTCTGCTGAAATGAATACACAAATGAAGTAAATGCCCTTCCCAGCGTAATCCTCTGATCTTATAACCATTTTCTTCATAAACAGTTGTACCATAATCAAAAACCTTTTCTGTCAAAGCTTCTTTATCTTTTCCATCATCTATTCTGAAGTTAATATCAATCTTGAAGTAAGCTAACAACTCAGAATCTTCATTTTTCTTGTAATATGGAATCAAATCATGATGATGTAATCTTTGAATAATCTTATCTTTCTTCGATGCTTCACCTTTACCACTATTTAAAGCTTGAATAAATCCTTCTTTTCTAAGTATGTCATCAATTTTCTTTAAATCTGCTTCATGAACAAGAATGTCTATATCGTTTGATCTTCTCATTCCAAGTTCATACAAAGAAGAGTTAAATACAACACCCTTTAGTCCTGCATACTTCACATCTTCTTTTTCGAATTCATCAAATATTTTTTGCATATAATCCATATTGTCACGTGTTAACACCTTGTTCAAATTAACAATAAGGTCTAGCTGCTTTTTTACTTCTTTAAACAAATATTTTGTGCATTTCTCAGGCAATCCCTTCATAAAATATCCTGTTAATCTGTGGTGAATTAATTGACCAATTATGTATCCCCAATCAACAGGTTCAGCCAATAAGTCTTCAATTCTCTTTACTTCACTTTCACTCTTATTAATAGCTGATGTTAATAAAATCAATTCGTCCTCTGCTCTCATTTTTATCCTCCTATATCATTTGCATTAATTCTTTCATATATAAAACCAATTCATCATCTTTCATTGCTAATATATCTTCTTTTGTCACCCATTTGTAGTCATCATGTTCCTCCAAATCAAGTTCAATAGTTTCTGAATTATTTACTGTTCTACACGAATAAATTAATGTGGTGAATACCTTATTTTTCTTTATATCTAAATTTGACTTTTCAAAGACTATTCTCTCAACAGTAACATCAAGATTTACCTCTTCCTTTGCCTCTCTCTCTGCCGCTACAGATGGAAATTCCAATTCTTCTACTGTTCCACCTGGAATATCCCATTTTCCACCTTCGAAGTTTTCTTTTCCTCTTTTAATAATTGTTCTCCTAATTATTAAAATCTCATCCTTTGAATTTTTTACTAATGCATGTGCAATTAAATTGTGCATATTGAACCTCCTCAATTTATATCTTTATTATTTTATTTATTCCACTACTTTTTCAGTCTTGTACTTATTCTTTTGAGAATTCTTACGTCCTAATATCCTACCAAAAGTAATAATAGGTCCTGCTGAGTGAATCAGTAGCCAAAATACAACTTCTCTTATTACATACCTTATGCCTTTACGCTCTTTTTGATTAATATAACCATTCTCATACAATATTTTTTCTGCAATTATATTTGGACATATCACATAAAAAAGCGTTTCTGCCAGTAATATTGCAAACCAAACCAAATTTCCCGATATCCCAAGATAAACCAGTAAGATAAATGTTAATAACTCAAAAGCAAACCAGTTGAGTGCATTTTTAAAGTTCTGACATGATGTAATGAACTGCTTTATCAAATTCTTTCTTTCATTTTTTTTATCAATAAAATAATTAAATGCATATAAAGGACCATTAAACCAAACCGACTGTTGTTTTACATATACAGGTAAATTATGTGCAAAATCGATTTTTTCCAAAAAAGGAATTGGATAAATCCTAATATTATTGTTGCTTAATTCATATCCTAAAACATTATCTTCATTTATGTGGCTTTCAGAAAACAAGCCTATGTCATTTATTGTTTTATTACTAAAAAACAAGCCATGACCTATTGTATAATTGAATTTCTTTATTCCAAACTCGTATTGTCTTGCGGCTCTTGGTAATTCATATGCTAAAGACCATCTATTCTGCCACATAACACCATTTCTAATCATTCCTTTGCCACTGCAAATGGAATATGAGTACTGCTGAAAAACTCCATTTTTCAATTTATCCTTATTTTTTAATACATAGTCTATAGTCTGTATTCCTATGAACGAATCAACATTATATACCCCTACAATCTTTTCATCTTCAATTTGCCTTAATGCATAATTGATTTGGTGTGCCATTACACCATCTGAATTTGGATACAACATTATTTTACAATAATCCTGTATATCAAATTCATTTACTAATTCATTTAGAATGTCGTATGTTTTTATTTCTCCCTTTTCCTTATTAGTACCAACATATATTACTTCTATTCCCTTTCTCATAAATGGTAGAAAATTCATAAAATAATTTCTTATCACAGCTTGTTCGTTATATACTGGTATTATTATTACTATATCTTTGTACTCATCCTTGCTCTCCCCATGATTCACTGTCGAAGGAGCTTTTTTGACTATCTCTCGACTCCTTTGCAATCTATAAACTCCCAATATCCCCCCTATTGCTAGCAAAAAGCAATCAAAAATAATCAACCATAACACTCCTATTTCCTCCATCCTTAATCAGAAAAAAACTGATATATTATTTCCTTATTTTTTTCTACAACTTTAATCAGTACCAATAAATCCATCTGAAGATAATGCATTCTTCCATAACAATCTGCAAATACTTCTTCTATACTCTTATCTGCATTAATTATTACAAACATCTCATCAGGCAACAACTGTGTAAGTAACTTTGACAGTTTTACTTCACCAGACCATAATTCGATATTACTATTAAAATGCTGTCTTATCTTTGATGTATCAGATAATTTTCGCTGTTCTATTTTTTCTCTTTCCATATACAAGAAAAATATCTGATTAATTTTTATATCCCGGCTCTTCTCCTTTATTCCCTGGATATAACTATCAATAAATGACATTCCATAATTCTTTTTAGCAGCAGAATAAAATGAATAAGCTATATTTTCAAATATTCCATTATCTATAACCATTCTATTTTTTGACTTATATCTTTGAATGGACTCAATAAAATACTCAGTCTGATGCTTCAAAAATGATTCTTCATCGACGCTACAATTAACCTTTCTTATTTCATCCGCAATATAAAAGCCATATAAAGAATACATTTTGCATAAAGAACTCTTTCCAACAGCAGACATTCCGTCAATACTAAAGATACAATTTATGTCATCTATTCTTAATGCTTTTTGTAATGCATATAAGAAATCAAATTTACTTATCTCTGATTTTTCATCATATAAATCTATTTCATTTATCTCATTCAAATAATTATATTCAATAACTTTATCTTTCAGTGCTTCCTGAAATGCTGCAAGAAATTCCTCCTGAATATCAAAGTATTCCCTTTCTACATATACTGGTAATGTTCCCTTTATTAGCCTATTTGTTTCATATGAACTAACAATATTATCATATTTCTGCCTACAAATAATAACTCTGTTTGGAACTTCGTTTTTCCCCCTTGCTATGGAATTAATATATGCACTGTAAAATTCACTTCTTATATCTATATTTTGTTCTTTATATAGCCAAAATACATAAGCACTTAACGAAATAATAGATCTATCCAAAATGGTATTATTTTCGCAATTTCCAATACGACTTTCATCCTGAATCATATATAAGAACTGTCTCTTGAATGGATTCTCTTCGTTTATTATTTCGTATTCTTCTGCAGCACAAAACTCATCATATTTTTTCATCATGCTTTTTAACAATGATGTTTTACCAGTATTCACATTTCCATCTATTGCTACAATTATTCTAGTCATATGCATTCAACCTTTTTTGACCATGAAATACCATTAACTGCAAATCAGAATCTCTCTTGGATACATAATCATATACAAGTCCACGACCTGCCTGCAAACGATAATAATAATTTTCAAATGTCTCACAATATTTTTCTTTAGCATATTCAAACAACTCATCTTCATTATAATTGCCATGTATTTCGGTGATATCCTTAAAGAACAAGCGTGCAAAATCGTTATATTCTTGTATCAGTTCATTAAAATGGTTCATACAAGGAGCATTCCACTCATCATACTTATTTCCATATAGATTTATTAAATATAATGTGCTTGTACATACATTTTCATAGTCTCTAACCTCAAACAAATTGAAGAACCTACACAAGACATTATAGATTTTTTCAACAGACGGATTTTCAAACTGATAATCATATGCAACATCAACTATATCACGTTCATCGTTTCCGTTTATACGTTCCACTGACAACATTCTCATTTTCTCAACAATGATTCCAAGCCTGTATAACTTGTTAAGCTTGTACAAATAATCAATATTTTCAACCACTTCCTGCACAGTAGCGCTTGGGTGAAATATAATAAAACCTATATGATAACTAATTTTTAATCTGTTAAATGTTGCTAAAATTTTGTCATACTCATCAACTTTTTTATTGTACTTATCAGAAAATGAATCTGATATATTCTCGATACCGATAAAAACTCTTCTTAATCCGACTCTTTTTAATAATTTAAGTCTTTCCTCACCGATAAATGTTTGGCATCTCAAATAAATCATAAATGATATATCCAGACCCTTTTCTTCAATTAATTGAGCAAATCTTTCTATGCTCTTATCATCCTTTTCGCTCCACCAGAATACACTGTCATTAAATATAAACATTCTCTTTCCCATGTTCATATAACAATCTTCTATTTCATCAACAACACTTTCTATACTTCTTGAAGAAAATGGACGTTTTGCAAGATTTATGTGACAGAATGAACATGTTCCAAAGCATCCGTTTCTCCATATTAGATTTATATATTTACACTGTTCTGTTTTCTCTATATCTCTTGCAGGACTCGGAAGTTTATTTAGTGGAATATATGTATGTTCACGGTTCTCATAAATGCTGACATTAGACATTCTAAACAGTCCACCTATAAGTTTTTTACCTTCACTTTTTCCATATGCAATAGCAAAATCGCATCCATCTCCATATACAATTCCATCTACAAATTCATATTTCTTTATTAGTTGTTTTGCATTAATCTCTGCAAAATACCCCATAATATATATCTTGCTATTTGGACAAACCTCTTTTAATGCACTAAGTAATTTTGTTCCTTCATTGTAATCCTGAAAATTGCATTTATATATGATTACTGGATATTTATCATTCTCAGAAATAATCTTCGTCAAATTATCCATTCGGTCTTTTTCTAGCAATACTAATTGAACATTATAATTATTTTCTCTTATGTAGCTTGCTAAATAACCTGCTGTCAGTGATGCAGCTGATTGAGAAAAAAGACTTCTGTAAAATACTATTTTAAACATTTTTTCCTCCTTAATATTAATTTCGAAACATTATTTATGCTTACTATTCTTATCTAATAATAATATATATTTTTAGAAGAACCAGTTTGCTAAATAATCTGTCGAATAAGGAATAGGATGAAATTCATTTTCCCCCAATACTTCAAGTATCTTTCCGATTTCTGTCTTTACCACTTTTCTGTTTATTCCGTTTTCTACAGAATATACATCAATAAAGATTCCTATTTCGCATATGTATAATGTCCACATAGAATCAGTTAATTTAATAATACTTTCATCATATATATCAAAATCTTGATATATCTTTTTAAGAACCACACAAATTTCATCTATGCTTCCGACTTTCTCGTCAAAAACAAATAAAGGTTGTAAATAAACACGTTCATTATCCATTCCTAATTTTAATCTATTTTCCAAATCCGTTTTCTTGATTTGGTATACTTCCTGTGAATCAAATGGCCACTTTTTGTAGCAATACATATACTGTTCATCAATACACAATTCTTTTTGTATCTGTTCTTTCTTTTCTTCTTTTAAATCATAATTTGCAAAAATAAAACCAAACAATATTGAAGCAAAAACATCAAGATTATTTTCTTTAATCTTCTTACCAATCATGTTGAAATCAAGTTTTTTATGTTTTACCATCATGTATATATCATTGATATCTTTTATATATACATTTTTATGCTTATATGCATGGCATAAAGTAATTATTAGTTGATCTTCCGGAATAATTTCTCCGTCTTTTGTTTCAGGAACAAAGTAATCAATTCTTCCCATAGGGAATCCTGGAAAATTAACATCTACAATAATCTTGTAACGACTATTCATTACTTTTTCCAAATGGAAATGACCAGAATAAGTATCCTTTCCATTTATCATTATTTTTTTGAAAGAGAACAATCCTGAACTAATTTTATATCCATTGTTCAACAAATATTTAGCAAGTTTAAAAGCATCAGAAATGTTTATTGCTATAAAATCGTAATCCAAATGAACTCTTATTCCTTCCCCTTCATATAACTCACTAGAATTAGCTCCTTTAGTCTTAAATATCTTCAATCCTTTAGACTTTATATATGCATATACTCTTTCAAATTCACACTTTGTAATACTTTTACGATGAATACGATATATTATATCTTTCCAAATTTCATTTTCACCGACTGAAATATTGTATTTTTCCATATTACCCAACACACCTTGGGATATTTTTTCTTTTCTTAAATATTGATAATCATCAGGTGTGATATCTTTCACAAGTTTTTTTAATAACTCCACTTCATCCTGAGACAGATAAGCTTTTGATACCTTTCCCCATTTTTCTTTATACTCTGTCGAATACTCGAACTTTTCCTCCTTATTTTTGGTATCATTTTCCTGCTTCTTCTCATTTTGTGGCTGATTATTTGTTTTCCACGAAACATTGCTTGCTACCATACATGCATCACAATCCAAATTTTGCAATGTATCAATCTCTTTTGTTGTTTCTTCAATACGGATACTCAATTCTGAAGCAAGTGCATAAAGCATTTCAAATGGGAATGACAAACAATTAATTCTGTTAACTAATTTCGGAACCTCAAATAAATCCAATAAGATTTGCTTATTATCCTTTATCTCCTTAAGTCTTGAAGTAATTTCATTTAAGACAAAATCAATAGGCTTATCATTGTATTGTTCATATAAATAGTTTGCTGATGCATTACATAACTCACATCCTTCAACATAGAAACAAAACTCAATTATGCCATCATTATTTTCACCAACTAATGATACATAATCACCGCAAGCCACTCCATCTTTTTCCATAGCATAATCTGGAACTATTAACCTATTGCATTTCATATTACTATATTTCTGAATCATTTTAGAATAACTCTGCATATTACACCTCTTTCAACACTCTGCACAAATTCTCTATATTCTTCTCGCTTACACCAATACCAAAGGAAATTCTATTTATTGCAAATTTTCCCATCTTTCGGATAGATGGCTGTGCACACATGTTACCTGATCTAATTACAATATTGTTTTCAGCCAGTCTGTATTCAATATCGTGTGCATGTTTTTTGTTATTCACAAAAGAAATCAGCGATTTACAATCATTTACTTTGGATACAATTCGTACATCCGGATTTGAAGCTAATACATCATAAACTTTAGTAAAACAATAATGATCAATTTCATTTATTCTGTCATAACCAATATCAGTTACAAATTCACAAGCTTTTGCCCATGCACTTATTAATCCTATATCAACTGTACCTGCCTCAAATTTCTTCTCACATTTCTTCCATGTATCCTCAAGAGAAACCGTTTCAACCATTCCGCCTCCCAAAAACACAGGAGAAATATCATCCAAAAATTCCTTCTTAACAAAAGCACCTGCTATATTTTTAGGTCCATACATCTTATGCGAACTTAAAAAATGTGCCGTAACTCTGTCATTCTTTGCAATTGAACTATGTGCAACCATCTGTGATTCATCTACAAAGATAAGTGACTCTGAAAAAATGCTACACACCTTTTCCACGTCTACCTTAAAACCGTTTGTATTTGATGCACTTGATACTGCAACTATTTTTACTTTTTTCTTTATCTTTTCTAAATAACTCCAATCGATTTCATCATTAATAGTAAGTGGCATTTCAATAAAGATTGCACCAGTACGCCTTGCTAAATATTTCCACGGTAAAATATTGCTGTGATGTTCATATGGTCCAATAAGTATAACATCCATCGGACGTATCCTTTCGCCTAATGATAAAGTTATAATATTAATTAACTCTGTTACATTTTTTCCATATATTAGTTTATAATCACATGAAACATCAAAGTGATTAAATATACTCTTTTCAGAATCTAAATATATGTTGTATGATTTATCTGCCAGAATATTATTACCTTTCCCATAATAAATTCCAATATTATTTTGATATTCTACCCAACTCTCTATTACCTTTTGTGGCATAAATGTAGTGGCAGCATAATCAAAATAATCTACCTTTTTATCTGTAAAACATGAAACGTATTCATCAATAGTCTTCATTGCATTCATTTGTGACCTTATTATCACTTAACCTCCTTATATTTTCTAACTATGCTTTAGCAATTTAGATTACAGCTAAATATCAATTATAAACTTTGTTATTATCATAAAAAGACAACTTTATGCTATCTCAAGCAATTCGTTAACCTTTACATTTCTCTTCCAAGTTCAATTATTGCTTCTTGTACTAGCTAGATATTTTTACCATGTAATCATGTTTTTATTCTCTAAAATTTTACCATCTGTAAGCAATTACATAAGTTGTTTTATAGAATCTCATAAGCATAGAAATTCTACATTTTAACCTGAAACTGTATCTAAATTCCTCACTAATATATAACAAAACCTTTTATCCAAGTAATTTGTCATATTCAAAGCCAGTTGCTACAAAAAAATTTCTACCTATATTCTTTTACTACTTTTAGCATGCCTTAAGTATTTTTTATTCTTAGTCATTAAATCATCTCAAGTACAACAATGTCATGAAAAAAGATGTTCAATGTTCTAAACTCAAACCTCTGCGCATCTTCCTTTAAGACTACGTTTTCTTTCGCCATTAGTTCTCAAGTATGGGTGCAGACTTCCCGAATAAATCCAACTTAACACCTCTTCTTGCATACCTGATATCACAAGCGTCATAGGAATAATACTTGCCATCATAATTACAATAATATGTTATCTCGCCATAAAAAACTTGTCAAGTGAATTATTACCATTTCAGCTTTAAAGAGTAAATTTGTTTATCTTTATTAAAAATTTCTTTTTAAATTAGGTTGTTGAATAAACAAAAATTGTAAAAAATTTAAAAAAGCCATTCTTTTGTGGTATAATTTTTGAAGCTGTGAAAATTGCATTTACCAAATTAAATTCAAATACTCAAAATACTAAAGGAAGACCACATAAATATTCTGATGAACAAATAGTTTGTTGTATGTTATATGGTGTTAAAAATAGT
>OBHU01000690.1_pt1 | contig 23147 bp, 14 predicted proteins | sample 1519071 | NCBI WGS metagenome assembly OBHU01 (sample SAMEA2452135, study PRJEB22498) | human gut metagenome
AAATAATATTTTACTTAATTTGACTTAATGTGTCCACTACTTTATACTAACACCAATTTAAATACATCTCATGTTAATGTTCAATAATAAATCATTTCTTTCTTGAATCAAATCTTTATAAATTTAAATACATCTCATGTTAATGTTCAATAATCTATGTAGTAAGAAATACATTCTATATCTTGCATTTAAATACATCTCATGTTAATGTTCAATGGGGTTGGGGGTTTTGCTTGTAAGCGACTTTTGGTATTTAAATACATCTCATGTTAATGTTCAATAAGTTCACTTCTAAAAGGTCTAAAAATAGCAGCTATATTTAAATACATCTCATGTTAATGTTCAATTGGCGTAGAAAAGGGGAAAAATAAGATTAATCAATTTAAATACATCTCATGTTAATGTTCAATAAAAGTTGTATTATTCATTCATAACCACTTCCTTTCATTTAAATACATCTCATGTTAATGTTCAATGAATAATTATTGCCCCATTATATAGTAATATATAAAATTTAAATACATCTCATGTTAATGTTCAATTTGGATAAGCATAGCCTAAAGCTTCATTGTGGAATATTTAAATACATCTCATGTTAATGTTCAATAAAAGGTGACTATTATAAAAGTATTATTGTGCCATTATTTAAATACATCTCATGTTAATGTTCAATTGGAGCTTTAATAATTCATCAAAAATATATAAATATTTAAATACATCTCATGTTAATGTTCAATCTATGGAAATGAAAAAGCTATTCAAACAAGAATATAATTTAAATACATCTCATGTTAATGTTCAATTTACAGAATCCAATGAAATAGATTTTAATTTTTCATATTTAAATACATCTCATGTTAATGTTCAATGGAAGAGCTCTTAATAATTCCCTCATGTTCTCCAACATTTAAATACATCTCATGTTAATGTTCAATAATTTTCTGTCATCTAATGGTTTTTTCCCTTTGTAATTTAAATACATCTCATGTTAATGTTCAATAAGTTTAAAAAATGATGAGGCTGTAGAAAGTACAGAATTTAAATACATCTCATGTTAATGTTCAATTCAAGAAATTAGATTATATAGCACTCTAACTGTTAAATTTAAATACATCTCATGTTAATGTTCAATTCTGAAAACTTCCCAGTAGAAAAAGGAAAGGTTAAATTTAAATACATCTCATGTTAATGTTCAATGAAAAAAGCTTATTTAGAGGGAAGTAAATTAGAAATATTTAAATACATCTCATGTTAATGTTCAATTAGTGAATTGCCAGGGAAAATATGGACTTTTTTAGTATTTAAATACATCTCATGTTAATGTTCAATTTAGTATTGCTGAATGGTGGACTTATACAGCTTCATTTAAATACATCTAATGTTAATGTTCAATCACCGGCTTTTAATGTAAGTATATACAATGAAGAATTTAAATACATCTCATGTTAATGTTCAATTAAGTAATTTAAAGATAGATGAAGCCCCTAATAAAGATTTAAATACATCTCATGTTAATGTTCAATCAAATAGACGCTGGATGTAGTGATTTTATTATTGAATTTAAATACATCTCATGTTAATGTTCAATTATTTTAACTTTTATGTTTCTACTATATTTTTTTATATTTAAATACATCTCATGTTAATGTTCAATGGGTAGACCCTAATACAGGACTCCAAACAATAGTCAAATTTAAATACATCTCATGTTAATGTTCAATTTTACTGCTTCAATAAAGTCAATCCATGCCCAAAGAATTTAAATACATCTCATGTTAATGTTCAATTTAGGAATTGCAGTTAAAACCTTAAAGCTCTTCCATCATTTAAATACATCTCATGTTAATGTTCAATTAGCCTATAAGCTCTTTAATTGTATTTTCATCTGCTATTTAAATACATCTCATGTTAATGTTCAATATACTTTAGCTAATAAATATGGACACACTTTAAAATTTAAATACATCTCATGTTAATGTTCAATATAATTCAGATTCAATTTTGTCTAGAGTTTCTGTAAGATTTAAATACATCTCATGTTAATGTTCAATAAAGCGTTTAATTGCCTTTCTAAGCGTTTTTGTGTTTATTTAAATACATCTCATGTTAATGTTCAATCAAAGCTTTATTTAACGAGATGTGTGTAGCTTTTTGATTTAAATACATCTCATGTTAATGTTCAATTATGAAGTGGCAAGGAAATCCTTCATATCAGATAGGATTTAAATACATCTCATGTTAATGTTCAATAAGGGTAACCTTGACACGTGTAAACACCAAAAGACTATTTAAATACATCTCATGTTAATGTTCAATTGGAATTTTGGTTTAATATGGGACTTATCAATTATTAATTTAAATACATCTCATGTTAATGTTCAATGATTTTGTTAGGGAATTAATTACTTTGTTTGGCTGATTTAAATACATCTCATGTTAATGTTCAATTTTCACCATACATATCATTTGTAGATACATAATCATATTTAAATACATCTCATGTTAATGTTCAATTAAAAGGTTGCATACCTCTTGGTGTACTACAGTAAAATTTAAATACATCTCATGTTAATGTTCAATATATAGATTTTATTGCAACGAAGATGGAGTATTGCCATTTAAATACATCTCATGTTAATGTTCAATGTAAGGGAATATATGAATAGTTTTAAGTTTATTGAATTTAAATACATCTCATGTTAATGTTCAATATCAGAAAGTTTAAAAATCAGATAGGAGGAATAATAATTTAAATACATCTCATGTTAATGTTCAATGAACTAAGTCTTGTGAAGAGATGGACTACTGGAACATTTAAATACATCTCATGTTAATGTTCAATATTAAAGTAGAGCAACCTATTGTGCAATTAAGTGGATTTAAATACATCTCATGTTAATGTTCAATGTTGTTACACATGGTAAGAAGTTTCTATCCAGATGTATTTAAATACATCTCATGTTAATGTTCAATGGAAACAATGCCTCAAACACAGATTAATGCTGGAATATTTAAATACATCTCATGTTAATGTTCAATTTAGTTCAATAATTTAAACAAAAAAGTTAAAAAAAAATTTAAATACATCTCATGTTAATGTTCAATTTTAGGAATAGAAGAAAAGTTAAGTAAAGAAGAAATATTTAAATACATCTCATGTTAATGTTCAATAAATCAACAGTTTTTGGAGTTGCTTTAACAGTTAAATTTAAATACATCTCATGTTAATGTTCAATAGGGAAACGTGCTGGAGAGCCAAGAAAAATTACCTTATTTAAATACATCTCATGTTAATGTTCAATGCAAATAAAAGGTTTCTCACTTCCTTTCTTAAAAGATTTAAATACATCTCATGTTAATGTTCAATTATCAAAGGTCCTATAGTTGAACGCCAGCCACTTACATTTAAATACATCTCATGTTAATGTTCAATGTGTTCTTTATTCTACGTTTAAGGTAGGTGGTCATTTATTTAAATACATCTCATGTTAATGTTCAATTTTCTGCTTCTACTGCTAATTCTGTAATTCCTGGATTTAAATACATCTCATGTTAATGTTCAATTAGAGAAAGAAAAGAGGAAATAATAAATATGATAGAATTTAAATACATCTCATGTTAATGTTCAATGGAAATAAAATTATGTTAAATACAAATGGAAGACAACATTTAAATACATCTCATGTTAATGTTCAATGCAACTGTAACAAGTTTATTTTCTTTCTTGCCTAGATTTAAATACATCTCATGTTAATGTTCAATTTAATAAATTTTTAAATGATGACAATAATTCTATTGAATTTAAATACATCTCATGTTAATGTTCAATGAAAAAATTAAAGCTATCTTAGACTACACAGAATAATTTAAATACATCTCATGTTAATGTTCAATGGTTCTATTTGGTAGATATGATAGGATTTGAACCTAAATTTAAATACATCTCATGTTAATGTTCAATTTATGATAAGTTTTCAAAAGAATGTTCTATTGCTTTATTTAAATACATCTCATGTTAATGTTCAATTCATTCTGCTTATTCTTCAATTCAAAAAGTTTATCTATTTAAATACATCTCATGTTAATGTTCAATATGGAGGACTTTCTGAATGTTGCGAAGCAATGGTATTTAAATACATCTCATGTTAATGTTCAATCTAAGAGAAAATATTTTGTTGAAGGAGAGCTAAAAAATTTAAATACATCTCATGTTAATGTTCAATGAAGTATTGCAGAGTCCATGAGTCTGTACTAATACCATTTAAATACATCTCATGTTAATGTTCAATGGAGATGTAACAAAAAATTTCTTTGACCAGCAATCATTTAAATACATCTCATGTTAATGTTCAATGGGCTGTGGTGCTACAGATAGCTTCAAGGAAGGGTTATTTAAATACATCTCATGTTAATGTTCAATTAGATGAGATAATGTATTCTGACAACAAAATAGATAGATTTAAATACATCTCATGTTAATGTTCAATGGTGGTGAAGTATTCAAGGAATACATTGAAAGAAAATTTAAATACATCTCATGTTAATGTTCAATCTGTAAAGAAGTTGCTTACCCTTTCTGGAACAGAATTTAAATACATCTCATGTTAATGTTCAATTTTCCCACTTCCTTTCAAAAAAAGTGGGATATAAAAATTTAAATACATCTCATGTTAATGTTCAATTAAATTGCTTGTACAGAATAATGGGAAAGAATGGAGATTTAAATACATCTCATGTTAATGTTCAATATTAGAATTAATAAAACTAAAAGGAAGTGTAAAATAATTTAAATACATCTCATGTTAATGTTCAATTTGTCTTTGCAATTCCTATTATAGACACTTAGAGGCATTTAAATACATCTCATGTTAATGTTCAATAAAGCGGTTATGGACGGGTTAAATAAAGTGGCATAATTTAAATACATCTCATGTTAATGTTCAATCTTCTAAGCTATCTAAATAAGCTCTAAGATTTTTTTATTTAAATACATCTCATGTTAATGTTCAATAGTAAAGCTAAAGTTTGGAGAATTACTTGACATTAAATTTAAATACATCTCATGTTAATGTTCAATACTCTCAATATGAAATATTCTTTATCTCTTTGTATTATTTAAATACATCTCATGTTAATGTTCAATTTTCTAGTTTACAGGAAATGAAAGCATTAAAAGGATTTAAATACATCTCATGTTAATGTTCAATTATATAGTAGGTGCTTTTATTATACGTAGAATTAGGATTTAAATACATCTCATGTTAATGTTCAATCAATTTAGGTAGATATTACAAAGCTGAAAAATTCTTATTTAAATACATCTCATGTTAATGTTCAATAGAAGAAGCATAAAGAAAATAAGTCAAGAATACATATTTAAATACATCTCATGTTAATGTTCAATACCCACATTCAATATCGTGGTATTGGAAAAGAACTATTTAAATACATCTCATGTTAATGTTCAATTCGAGTGCCACTCGAAAGGAGAAAATTATGTACAACGATTTAAATACATCTCATGTTAATGTTCAATATAAAAGAGTGAAACTACATCATTACTAAAACTAGTGATTTAAATACATCTCATGTTAATGTTCAATGAGGTTTTTGAGTGGTGGATAAACCTTTGAATAAATATTTAAATACATCTCATGTTAATGTTCAATATCTTTGTGATAGCTTAAAAGGTTTAACAAGTATAAATTTAAATACATCTCATGTTAATGTTCAATGAAAATAATGCTATAGAATTAGTCAAATATCTTAATTTAAATACATCTCATGTTAATGTTCAATAATTATATTTATCATATACATATGTTATTTCAGTTATTTAAATACATCTCATGTTAATGTTCAATTGACGGCACATATCAACAACCCGACTTATTTATAATATTTAAATACATCTCATGTTAATGTTCAATTCTTGTTGCTTCGGGAACGCGTGTTTGATATTCTTATTTAAATACATCTCATGTTAATGTTCAATCTAAATCCAATTATTTTATATCCAAATTGTTTCATGATTTAAATACATCTCATGTTAATGTTCAATCTCTTTTGGATAGAAGATTAGGAACTAAGCTTCAAGATTTAAATACATCTCATGTTAATGTTCAATATCAGAATATTTATTTGTTGTGTTTTCGGTGTTTGTATTTAAATACATCTCATGTTAATGTTCAATCAACAAACTATCCAAAGTGAACATGCTAAAATAATATTTAAATACATCTCATGTTAATGTTCAATGGGTGCAACTATAAGAGATTATAACATAGAAATGTAATTTAAATACATCTCATGTTAATGTTCAATTTCTGTTATAAATCTGCTATATTGCTTAGTTATTATATTTAAATACATCTCATGTTAATGTTCAATGTTATGCAATGTATACAAGGTAAATCCTTTGGGAATTTAAATACATCTCATGTTAATGTTCAATATGTAGTTAAATGAATTATGCAGAAATTAAACAGTAATTTAAATACATCTCATGTTAATGTTCAATTATCCATTCGTATACGTACTCTAGTTGTCAATGTTATTTAAATACATCTCATGTTAATGTTCAATCAGATAGATGGAAGGTTAGGTTTTTGAATGCAATATTATTTAAATACATCTCATGTTAATGTTCAATAGGAAGTCTATCCGAAATGCCTAGCAGTCTTTCAGAATTTAAATACATCTCATGTTAATGTTCAATCTGAAATGGCAGAGGTGATAAGAAAGGAGCTAAAGAAATTTAAATACATCTCATGTTAATGTTCAATTATTAAATTTCTTGCTAATTTTATAGGCGTTCCATAATTTAAATACATCTCATGTTAATGTTCAATACAAAAACTAATCAAGAAATTGATGATAAGTTTGGATTTAAATACATCTCATGTTAATGTTCAATCATCTAATACTATTCCTTCACCAATTTCTTTATATATTTAAATACATCTCATGTTAATGTTCAATATGTGTTGGTGGAGGAGAAAATTCAAAATTATTTTCATTTAAATACATCTCATGTTAATGTTCAATCAATGTTAATATTTTATTTTGACCACTTGTTATTTGATTTAAATACATCTCATGTTAATGTTCAATATGAGATGCCCAAATGCTGGAGTAATCGATTTGGGATTTAAATACATCTCATGTTAATGTTCAATGCTCATGAAGTGAGAAAAGGTGATGAGTTTAGCTAATTTAAATACATCTCATGTTAATGTTCAATGTGATTGGATTTACTCCAAAATGGGCACAATATAAAATTTAAATACATCTCATGTTAATGTTCAATTGAAGACGGGAATATAGATAGAGGTTCTGTAAACTTATTTAAATACATCTCATGTTAATGTTCAATTTTTTGAATATTTTTTCTTGAATTGTACAGACTTCTATTTAAATACATCTCATGTTAATGTTCAATATTGATAGGGGTTAAAGCTATAACAATTAGGAAATAATTTAAATACATCTCATGTTAATGTTCAATCTCCAGCTTCTCATACAATAAGCATAGAGTTGTGGGATTTAAATACATCTCATGTTAATGTTCAATGAAGAAAATTTAGAAGGAGTTTATATCTTTCATTAATTTAAATACATCTCATGTTAATGTTCAATAAACTGGCGTTTTTTGGGCATTTAAATTTATTCTATTTAAATACATCTCATGTTAATGTTCAATATAGGTAAGTTCAATATAAGATATAATAAAATTTAATTTAAATACATCTCATGTTAATGTTCAATCTTCTCTTTAATCTTTTTCATCATTATTTTATATATTTAAATACATCTCATGTTAATGTTCAATTCTGTAATAATGTCACTACGCCAACCGGAAAAATCATTTAAATACATCTCATGTTAATGTTCAATGCAATGGGATAAAACTAATGTAGGTCAGCAAAGCATATTTAAATACATCTCATGTTAATGTTCAATCTAACACCTCATTATTCTAATATTTAATATAGATTATTTAAATACATCTCATGTTAATGTTCAATATAAATCTGTGTAAGATATTTTCCTGTTAATATCTATTTAAATACATCTCATGTTAATGTTCAATTAATTACACTTAAATAATTAGGGCTGTTAACTTGATTTAAATACATCTCATGTTAATGTTCAATGAGCATGGACCAAATGATTTAAGAAGTTTAAATAAATTTAAATACATCTCATGTTAATGTTCAATGAAGGTTGGACGCCTAGAAAGGTAAAAATTTGAAATATTTAAATACATCTCATGTTAATGTTCAATTGTATTATTTTCTTTTGTCATTTCTGAATAGTCAGCATTTAAATACATCTCATGTTAATGTTCAATATTTTGCCAGTATTTTATTTTAGCATTGTATTTATATTTAAATACATCTCATGTTAATGTTCAATCGTAACATAGCTTTTGAGATTATTCGACTAATTAATTTAAATACATCTCATGTTAATGTTCAATCAGATTATCTATGTACTATTATTTGGGGCGTGTATATTTAAATACATCTCATGTTAATGTTCAATTTAAAGATACAATTATCTATGTAAACCATTACAAAAATTTAAATACATCTCATGTTAATGTTCAATAGTATGACTTTTAAAGAAACAGGAGCAAGTAAAATATTTAAATACATCTCATGTTAATGTTCAATAAGCAGTAAAAGGAAATAAAGAATATACAATTTCATTTAAATACATCTCATGTTAATGTTCAATGATGTCTGCCATTATGACAGTAACTGCTTTTGCAGCATTTAAATACATCTCATGTTAATGTTCAATCTGCTGAATATTATGGTTATAAGTTTCATGCTCAATTTAAATACATCTCATGTTAATGTTCAATTTTTATATAATATATATAAGGAGGTGAACAAAATGTGATTTAAATACATCTCATGTTAATGTTCAATACAGATTTCTTAGAGGTAAATGAAAATCAAGACTAATTTAAATACATCTCATGTTAATGTTCAATGTTCTAATGCAGAGGCTATACTTCCTTTAGATAAATATTTAAATACATCTCATGTTAATGTTCAATAGAGACAAACTTAGTTATATCAATGTTATAGAAGAATTTAAATACATCTCATGTTAATGTTCAATTTGGAAAACCGGAGCAGTCCACTACTACTTGAGCGAATTTAAATACATCTCATGTTAATGTTCAATTTTTCGGCACTTATTTGTTTTTTTAATTCTTCTAGTATTTAAATACATCTCATGTTAATGTTCAATTAAATATATAATCTATTTGCACCTTCAACGGCACTATTTAAATACATCTCATGTTAATGTTCAATTGTTTTTCTCATTTTTCATTCCTCCTAACTATTTGATTTAAATACATCTCATGTTAATGTTCAATATGGTAGAAATATTATTGCTAATTTTGCAATTCAATTTAAATACATCTCATGTTAATGTTCAATGCTAAATTATCTTATCTTAGCAATTTTTCTATAAGATTTAAATACATCTCATGTTAATGTTCAATTAATATGAATATGAATAAGGTTAAATCTTTCATCAAATTTAAATACATCTCATGTTAATGTTCAATGTAATTTCTTTTATAATTATTGGTGATATTTCTCTTATTTAAATACATCTCATGTTAATGTTCAATGTATCTATAAAACCTTGCTCTAATGGGGATAAGGTATTTAAATACATCTCATGTTAATGTTCAATGGACAATGAAAATTGCCAATGGAGAGATTATAACAATTTAAATACATCTCATGTTAATGTTCAATTTATTATTCAATATTTCTAACATGATTTATTTGCTTATTTAAATACATCTCATGTTAATGTTCAATTTTTTTCTTAAAGGCTCTATAGAGTTTTCAAGAAATATTTAAATACATCTCATGTTAATGTTCAATTTAATATTTTTATTAACTATTTCTATTGGTATATTGTATTTAAATACATCTCATGTTAATGTTCAATTCTTCATAGACTAAAAAATCAGTTATATTTCTATCATTTAAATACATCTCATGTTAATGTTCAATCAGAATATAAAAAAATAATAGCAGCAGTTGAAGTATTTAAATACATCTCATGTTAATGTTCAATCGACTATAGCTCCGCCAACAGCACGCCATAACCACAATTTAAATACATCTCATGTTAATGTTCAATACTAGTATTTACTAGATTTTAATTTTATCATATTGTTAAAAATTATGCTATATATTTATATTAAAAACTTTTACCAAGTAAAATACACATAATATATATTTTTTTAAGTTTCTTCTTATTCCTTGAAACATCTATATTTTAACACAATATAAGTATAAAACAACTTGGTAAATTTTTTATAGTATAAGTTCTTCTCCTGATGTATTAGATGAAACTCCAAGAATTTCTTCTCCAAAAATATTATTATTCATAAGTTTTATTATACAAATAAAATCCTCTGTTTCATTTATTACATTCTTTAATTCACTTTTTAATTTTATAATTTTTGATGGAGTAATTTCCCCTCTAAATACTGACTTTTGAAAATGTGAAAGATATTTTTTACATACTTTAAATACTTTATTTACTCTTTCCTCTTTTACATCATAAAAAACAAATGCGTAATTATAATTTAGGTTTTTCTTTTTCACTACATTCCCTCCTTTAAATTAAATGGGACAAATTCTTTTTCCTCCATAATATATTTAATAAGCTTGTAACAGTCTAATTTTATAGCTGTTTTATAACTTACCTTTCTCTTTAATTTTGGATGAACAAATACACTATCCATTCTAGCTTCAAAAGCTTTAATAAATATGCTTTTTCCTTCCTCATTTAATATACAATAATTTACTTTTCTTTCAAAATGTTTTGTAACTTGAAGTCTTTTATTATTTACAAGCTCAAAAATTGTTCTAAATACTATTACTGGCTTAAATACCTCACTTATATCTAAACTTAATGAAAATCTTCCCTCTGATGGTTCATGCAAATAGCTTATTCTTTGATCTAAATGTGTTCTATATATTGTGGAGATAGTTCTTGTATATAATAATGTATTTCCAAAAGATATTAATGCATTTATAGGATTATCTGGTGGTCTTTTTACTCTCTTATTCATTACAAAATCATCTGGTAAAATTGTTTTAAATTCGCTATAAAATCTTTGCCAAACTTCTCCCTCTATAGCTAATAATTCTTTAATATTACTACTCTCTTCTATTCTCTGAAAAAACTCTTTTTTAATCCAATCAATAGTTCCCTTTACTTCTTTTTTATTATGTTTATAGTAATGATAAAGTACTTCTCTTATATTTATTCCTATCCCCCTTACAATTGCCTTTGCAATCTCCATTCTATTATTATTAAATTTATCTACCTGTTTAATTAATAATCTGCCACTATTATACTGATTTCTAGGATAAAAAGTCCCACTATAGCCCTCATAATAATTAAAAAAATGTACTACCACATTATTTTTTGATAAAAAATCAAGTAGTTTTGTATTTATACTTACTTCATTAAGACAATATAATTCTTTAATATTTTCAATAGGAATATATGAATTTTTTCCATCTTTTCTAAAGCATAAAGAATTGTCTTTTCTACTAAGTTCACCCATTGAACCTATATATTTTGTACTTCCCATATATAATCACCTTACTTAAAAAGTTTATTAACTATTAACATACCTCTATAATCTAAATTTATATCCTAAATATAACAATATTCATAATAAGAACACTTTTTGCATTTAGGCTTATTTAAAATTGGAGGTATATTATTTTCTAAAATCAATTCTTCTATTTCTTTAATATATTTATCAAGTTCTTTTTCAATCTCTTCTGTTAATTCATAAATTACAACCTTTTTTTCTTTTTTATTTTTCTCAACAAATTCAAGCTTACCTTTTCTAATAACACCTTTATCTTTAAGTATTTTTAAATAATAAATCAATTGCCACTTTGCAGCTTCTGCATCTGCATCTGACTTTTTTATCTCTGTTAAGTATTCTGATGTTAATTTATCTAGTTTTATATTTTCAATTGCTATTTCTGTGTTTTCAGACTGTTTACTTTTTTCTTCATGAATTGCTTTGCCTATCTTTACCTCTTCACTATTATCTTCAAGATTAAGTCTATTTCCATGTAAATAACATTGTCTCTTACAGTGAAAATAATAATTCACTAATGTTCCTGTTATCACTTAAAATCCTACCTTCTTTCCTTAGCCAATATTATAATTGTTTTAATTTAAAAACATTCCCACCTCATTTTTAAACTTATCTTTATTAAGTTTTCCATTTTCAAAATATTCATCTCCATTTTCTATATAATAAAGATTTCCTATTTTACCTTGATAAATTAAGTCTACATTTTTATTTATTTCATAAACAAAATAATTTAAATTTCCTCTTGCTTCTGAAAGTTTTACTTCTTTTTCAGCATATCCTAACTTATTATTGCAGAGAAGTTTTTCATACTTTTCCCAAACCTCTTTTCCATCTAATATTAAACCATTATCCATTTTTATTTTTCGTGATAAAAATATTGATATACTCCAATTATTATCATCTATAAGTTTCATTCTTTCCTCAATTTTTTTAAAATTTAACATTGATACATTCTCTTTAAAGAAATCATTAATATTAGTATCACTACAAGATGTATTGTAAATTTTAATAATTTTATTAAGAACTGGTTTATAATATTCTTCAAAATTTTTATTGATTAAAATCTTCTTCATTTCTTCATTTCTTAAACTATATTCATTATTTATTCTTATATCATTACCGTATATACTTGTTGCTGCGTCCATATCAAAAAAATATACAATTCCCATTCTATTACAACTTCTATTTATTCTTCCCATAAATTGTTCTTCACTATCTAACTTTGAAATATCTTTATACCCAATATCCATATCTATATCAACTCCTGCTTCTATTACCTGAGTTGCTACAAGTATTATTCCCCTTTTTTCATTTTCACAAAGTTCTATAGTTTTTAAAATTCTATTTCTTTCAATTATGTTATCATCTCCAGTCATAAGTTCCACTTTACAAGAGAGTTGTTTTTCACATAATGCATTATAAAATTTATAAGCACTTTCTTTTTTAATAAATTCAATTAATATTTTTTTATTTTTATTACTATTTTTTATAACATGAGTTAATAAATCCTCAAAAATGTTCTGAGAATCCATTAATTTATAATCTATCTTTACTCTATTTTTAAATAAGGGATTTGAAAAATATTTTTCTCTATCTTTAATTAAACTTATTGTATTTTTTAATACATCTTCAGAATCATTTTTAATAGTTAATAAATTTAAATTTGGAAGAGTTGCAGACATTATTATTACCTTTATATTTAAAATTTTAGAAAATGCCTTTAGAAAATAAATTATTTCTGTCCATATAATATTTTTATAACTTTGAATTTCATCTAATACAATTACACTATTTGCCAATTGATGAAAAGCAAATACATCTTCTTTTAAAGAACCAAACATAATATTAAATAAACTTACATGAGTAGTTAAAATAAAAGGATAATTTAAAAATTGTCTATCTAGCCAAGTTTTTTCATAATATTCATATTCATCATCACTTTTCTTATCTTCTTTTTCCCAATCTTTTTTTTCTTTTTTAATAGGTTTTAAACAATTTATCACTGCTATTTTATTAAATATTTCATTCTTCTCTTCATATATTTTTTTTAAATTTTCTATATTTTGTTCAACTAAAGTGTTAAATGGATATACATAAAAAATCTTTTTTAAATTATTGTCTTTTTCAAAAAGTCTAAAACTTAAATTCATTGCCACATTACTTTTTCCAGAACCAGTTGGAGCTTCTAAGAAAAATATATTAGAATCCTTATCTTCATTTAAAACTTTTTCTGCATCTAAAAACATTTCTGTTCTTAAAATATTAATATCTTTTTCAATAGTTAAATCCTTTTCTTTTTTATATTTATCTTCTTCATATTTTCTTATTTTTTTATATACTACTGTTTTTTTATATTCCTCATAAAATATATTTATATCATCAATTTCTCCAAATTCATTAATCTCTATTTTATTTCTAAATTCAGTTGTAGCATAAAAATCACAAGCTACCAATATAGAAAATATTATTCTTTCATAAATATAAAGATACATTCCTTCTTCTTTAGATTTATTCTTTAAATCTTGTTTTACTTCATTTATTATTCTATCTATCCTAAATTTTTCATTACCTTTTCTTTTTTTTATAAGATTTCCTAAAGAAATATCTTTAAAATATAAATCTTTATTTTTTTTAAATATATTTAATGCTATAATTCCTTTTCCACATTCTCCATGAAACTTTTTAATAAATGATTCTAAAGAATCTAAATCTCCATGATGTTTTGAAATGATATAAGCATTTAATATCATTATTGTTCTTAAAATCTTTTTATCTTCTTTAGGAATTTTAGTATAATAATAATCCATATATAATACAGAAGATATTAATGAATGTTGAGTGGCAACTTCTTGAAAATCTTCTCCTCCTGGAATTTTATTTTCCATTTTATAATTTTGAAAATTAGGATTTATTTTTCCTATATCATGCATTATTATGGTATTAATTATCATCTCTCTAAATAATTTTTTTCCTTCTTCACTTATATTTTTTAAATATAAATTTTCAAAGTTTAAAAATATATTATCTATTTTTTTAGAATTATTTATCTTAAAAAAATATTTTTCCACAAGTTTTGTATGTTCTTCTAAGGTTTCTTTACAATTTTTATCTTCACTTAAGTGAGCAAAAAAGTTATATTTTTTTGTAATTAGTTTTGAAATATCTATAACATTTTCCCTATTAAAATACATGTTTTCCTCCTAATTTTAAAGGAGGGTTGCCCCTCCAATATTTTTAATAAAAAACTATATTTTTCTCATCAATTTTATAAACCAAAACTTCACTGCATTTTGAAACATTTATATTTGTATATTCAAATTTTTTTAAAATATACATATTAAGCTCTTCATCTAATGAAATTGGAAGACTTTCTTCATACTTAAATTCTTCTTTATATTCATAATCTTCTTCTTCATTCTCTACCTCTTCTTCATCCCAGTCTTCTTCATAATCTTCTTCATCTAAAGAAACTTCAAATTGTTCCTTTAAAAATAATGAATCTATTTTAGAAAAATCTTTAGCTTCTTCTATATTATTAAAAAGTCTAACATCACTTATGTTAGCTAAATGGTCATTTTTTCCTAAATACGGAATATAAACAACTTTATTTTCTAATATACTATTAGCAATTTTCTTACTTTCTTCACTATCTATAAGAAGATAAATATTCCAACAAGGATTTTCAAGCCATTGCTCCTTTACTATAAGATTTCCTCCAAGTTCTTCAGAAGCATACCCTACAGAATTATTAAAAACTTGAACTTTTTTATTAATAAATCCTTTTTTATTTTTAGGCTCTATAGATATTTTCACATCTTTTAATTTTTCATAAAATTCTGGGAAAACTTCTCCATCTTTCATTTGATTATATCCACCATATCCTAAAATTGCACCAAATATTCCAAGCAAAGCAACCTTATGAATATTACCATAAGTAAAATAAAGATAACTATTCATATCTGGTTTCTTAAAAAAAGCTGTTTTACCTGATAATTCAAATCTTAAAACATCCATAATTCTATACCTCTTTTTGTGTAAATATATTATAGGTTTTAGCTCCTTCTATATCAGTTTTTATTTCTGTTGTATATGGATTATAATAAATTTCTATATTTTTAATTTTCTCTTTAAGAGAATTAATTAAATCTCCACAATTTATATTTATTGTATTTTTATCTTCACCTTTTTCAAATTCTATATATTTATCTAAATTTGGTAGATATAAATCTTTTTCAGTTTCAATAAATAATCCAAATTCATTTTCACATCCAACTTTAGAATTTGTTGCAAAAGATGTTGCTGAAATTAATGCTGCCTTTTTGAACTTTTCATAATCTTTTTCTGTATATCCATCAGTTACACCAAGTTCTATAAATTCTTTATATGCTAGTGGATTTATTGTAAATGGATAAAAATAATGAGCTTCATCACTTACAATTTTACTACCTAAAGTTGAATTTTTAGCTTCTTCTGAATCCTCTTTTGCATTATCCTTTGAACTATCTCTAAAAGGAGAAAGTATTTGTTGTTCTTCTGCATTTGTTTCATTATATTTGTTAAACCCTTGTCCAAATTGTACTGCACCTGTTATAGAAAAATTATTTCCTGCTTCTGCAAAAGTTGCTCCAAAGTTTTTTACATCTATTGCTTTAAATAAATTAGTTAAAACTTCTTTTGAATCTTTACATTCTTTTAAATCTTTAACTCCAAAAATATATTCATATCTTTCTTTTAATGACTTAGGAACTAAAGTAATATTTTTCTTTTTATCCTCAGAGAATTTCATAGATTTTATATATAAAACCTTTTCACCAGTATTATCCCATCCTTTTTTAATTGGATATTTAAAGGCTTTATCACTACCAAATACTTCCCCTTCGCTTGTTGTCTTTGGATATCCAGTAAAATCTGCATTCCAATTAGACATAATTGAACAAATTCCTAAAACTCCATATACTCTATTTTCCATTTATTTTTCCTCCTTTTTTTCATAAATAAGATTATCACCTATATACCCTGCTATTAACATATCCTGGTCTATTTTTTTATCAAGTGTGTAATCTAAAATCATATAATAATATCTTTTAAATCTTGTTGCATTACTTGGTATATCATGTTTATATTTGTCATACATTCTTCTTAATTTTAATTTTATGTCCTTATCTCCTTTAGAATGTAAAAATGGTTGAATAAAAATATCATTTTTATTGTTTCCTCTATATCTTCCTAAAAAATAATTAACAACTTGGCCTATTGAATAAGAATATTCTTGATCATTTAAAATTTGTTTGTTATTTTTTTCTGAATTTATCTTTTCTCTCATGCTATTTTCTATTTTTTTAACATTACCATTCATAAATTCATCCTCCTTTAAATAATTTAGCAATGAATATCTTAAATTAAATTGATGTCTTGCCTTGAAAATATATCCATTATAAATTGAACCTTTCATTAAATCTAATGTTACTTTATCTAAAACATTGTATAATCCACTTTTACTTCCTTTATAAAGCCAATTAAATATAACCTCTCTTGACAATAGCAAGTTTCTCATCACCCTATTATCCTTTATTGACATATCCTTAACATCAGTAAAATAACTTGAAATTAAATATTTTGAAAAGAATATTTCATTTATTAATGATTCAATATCTGATATTTTATCAAAGGTTGAATAAGAATACTTATCCATAGGTACATCTAAAATTTTTTCAAATTTAAATGGTTTTAAAATATTATATCTATAATTTGTTACTATATCACAACTGTGGATTTCAACTTCTTTTCCTTTTTTTAATCTTAAGAACATTCCTGTAAAGTCTTCTGTTAAAAATTCTCCATTTAAATTTCCTTGAATTTTATTATCATCAATATAAACATTTACCTTCCCAACAGAGGCTAAATTCATAAGATAATCAAAAAATTTTCTTTGAAGTAAAACCTCTTCACTATCTATAAAATAAGGCACTGAATATTTTCTTGACTTATTTTCTAAATAAGGCTTTTTAGCATTTAAGTTCATATTATCATTTGGAAGTCCATATATTTTTTCTCCACAATTAACATTAAAATCATTACTATTAAAAATGTTTGGTATTAAATATCTTTTTGACTCATTTTTATACTTTTCTATAGGTGCTTTAAAAAGTATTTTCAAATAATCTTTTCCTGAAATTTCTATTGGCATATTAAAAATATTGTCTTTTATCCATCTTTTGCATTTTTCCAAGGATTCTGTATCTACTTTTCCTACTTCTTTTTCAACTGTTTCATATAACTTTTTCACATTATTTTTAGAATATTTAAGAAAAGGATTAGTTAATATATCATAATAATCATCAATTATCTCTTCTGTAAGTTTTCCATTAGTTAAACTCTCTTTTTTTATAAAAAATGATAAGTAATTATTACTATGAATTATCTTTTTTTTGTCTATTGGTTTATTCATATCAATAAGCTTGCTATTATAATCATAATTACATATATCACTAAAAACATTTATACTTTTATCAATTGTTCCTTTTTTCTTATCATATTTTATTGTATAATCTTTAACTTCATTATTTTCTAAATCAACAATTACATATGTTCCATCAGCAGGTATATAACTATCTAATATTAAGGAATCGCCTTTTTCTTTCAACATTTTTTCAAATACCTTTATACATTCCTTAAGCATCTATAAACTCACCTCCTTATAAATATCTAAAGTTTACAAACCCATATCCTCTTGAATTACCCTCTAGCAAACCTGTACCTAAACATAAATATGCTAAATCCTGAGCTTCTTTTTCTTCAGTAATATTTAATGTTATTTTATCTCCTAATAATTTTATATTCTTATAATTAGAACTAATAGGCAATTCATTATTAAAAGTCATATTATAATAAAATTGAAAATTTTCATTAATTTTTTCTTCAGTAAATTTATTATATTTTTTAATAAGATTTTCTTTTAGTCTTCTTTCAAAATCTTCTAAAGATAGCCCTTTTCTCCAATAGCCTTTATCAGTTTTTAAGATAACTGGTGTTAATGTATATATTTTTTCTATATACCTTTTAGGAAGTATTTTTATTTCACAAGTAAGCCCTTTTAAGTTATTGTCATACTCATTTACTAATTCCTTTTCAAAAAATTCTGCTAAAGTTCTATCTATAGTTCTTATTGTTATAGTATAAATATTGCCCTTTTTGTATACCTTTTCTTCTTCATTAGGATAAAATCCATTAAAACAGTAGTTTTTAAACTTATTTTCTTTGTGCAATTTTAAAAGTTCTTCTTTTTTTCCAAAACTCTTATCTATAAAACGTCCTATTTTATACTGCATTTCTTCTAATCTAATATCATTTAATAAAAAAACTTTTAATCTTATTTGAAATACTGTTATTTTTTCCATACTACACCTCCTGTTTACATAATACTACTTCTTTGATTGTTTGTAAATATTTGTTTTAAAATAATATATTATAGTATAAAAGGGAGATAATTTGTTATATAAAAAGAGAAGTTATTAAATAAGTTTCATCTCCCTTTAGCTGTATTATATTACCATAATCTTATATAGTCAATATTTTTCATAAAAAAATTAAAACTTAAAATGAGATTTTTTATGTTGATATATTTAAAAATATATACAAAACATATCTTTAAATATATCAACATCACATGTTATGGTTAAATTAAGAACATAATAAAATTAAAACTTAAAAATTTAAATACATCTTAATGTTATATTTATTACTCAAATTATTATATCCAAATTTATCTTTTCTAACAACTTAGAATATTAAAAATTTCTTTACTCTTTATTAAACTTTTTATATACTTAAAATAAAACTTAAAGGGGAATGAAAATGTATAAATATATATTATTTGATTTAGATGGAACTTTAACTAATCCAAAGGAAGGCATAACAAAGTGTGTTCAGTATGCTTTAAAGTATTTTAATATAGATGAGCCTAATTTAGATAATCTAATAAAGTTTATAGGTCCTCCTCTTCATGAGTCTTTTGAAAGGTTTTATAATTTTTCAAAAGAGGATGCTAAGCTTGCTGTTGAAAAGTATAGAGAGAGGTTTAGTACTATAGGTTTGTTTGAAAATGGTGTTTATGATGGAATTAAGGAGCTTTTAGAAGCTTTAAAAAAGGATGGTAGAATTTTAGCTGTTGCTACTTCTAAGCCTGAAGTTTTTTCTCTTAGAATATTAGAAAAGTATAATCTTAAGGATTATTTTAATGTTATTTGTGGTAGTGAATTAGATGGTAGAAGAACTGTTAAAGCTGAAGTTATTGAAGAAGTTTTTAATAGGCTTTCTTTAAAAGATGATGAAAAGTCTTCTGTTGTAATGATTGGTGACAGAGAGCATGATATATTAGGTGCTAAGGCTTGTAAAATTTCTTCTATTGGAGTAAAGTTTGGCTATTCAGAGGAAAATGAACTTGAAAATGCAGGTGCTGATTTTATAGTTGAAACTGTAGAAGATTTAAAAAATCTTCTTTTATCTTCTAACTAAAATTATTCTAATTTTAATACATAATTGTCTATATATAAAAAAAGCTGCTATACTTTTTTAATACAACAGCTTTTTTTATTTTTTAATAAGGTGTATAGAATTTACAATCTTTAACTTTTTTCTCTCTTCTTACTTCAACTCTTCCTCTTACCTTATTTTCTTTTAATTCACCTTCCCAAGTTTGATTACAATCAATATAAGTAAAGGTTCCATCTCCATTGTCTTTTAAATATATTCCTACATGGTCTAAATCATTTTTAAAATACAAATCTCCAGGTTGAGGTGTATATGTTCTTTTTACTTGATTTACAATATCCCAGGTAGTTTTTCCTATAGAAATGCCTGCCATACTATAACATCTTTGTACAAATCCTGCACAGTCTAGTCCATATCCAGGAACTGCTCCTGTTTTAGGCAATTCACTTACTGGAGTAAAATGATAAAAACCATTTGAAAATGTTACATACTTAGCATTAGCCCAGTTTCCACCTAAATAATAAGCTACCCCTCTCATTCCAAAGGCATGGTCTAAAACTATTCTTCTCCAACCACCACCTCCATAGTAAGTATGACTATTAACATTTAAGTTATTATTATAAAAGCTTACACTTGGTTTATTTTCCTTTTTCTCTCCTGAAATTATTGTAGGATGATATATAGTATTATTACCAGTTATTATATAAAGCTTAGCTTCATGTTGCCCTGTAGCTAGTCCACTCATTGGTATTGTTATAGAAAATCCTGAATAATCTTCATCATAATCAGGATAAACTTTAGAAACATCTGGTCTATATATATCTGTTGATATTCCTTTATATATCTTACCATCTAAATAAACATGAATTCCTTTAATTCCATAGCCAGATAAAGCCCATCCTCTTATTGTTATACTATTATTATAATAATCATAATCTATTGTAGGTGAATCTATATGACTTATATTTGCTGGTCTTTTTATATTTATTGTTCTAACAAAATCATCTACTGTTCCATCTTCATTAGTTATAACTACTCTTAAAGTCTTAGTTCCACTATCTTCACTTGTAATATTAACTTTTCCATCAAATCCTGAATTTTCATTATTATACTCTGGAAATACATTAGATACATCTGGTCTTAATGTGTTAGGAATTACTTCTCCCATAGATTTTCCATTTATAAATACTTCTACCTTTTTCATTTTAGAAGAAGATAAATGCCAACCTCTTATATTTAAATACATTCCACTAACATTACTTCCATTTTTAGGAGTATCTAAACATCCTCTAACAAGTTTTGAAACTTCATTTTTTTGTATTTTTATTTTTCTTACAAAATCATCTACTGTTCCATCCTCATTAGTTACAACTAGCTTTAATGTTTTTTCTCCTGCACTTTCATTAGATATATGAAAGCTTTTAGAAAATCCTGCATTTTTATTTTCATAATCTGGGAAAGCTTTATATACATCCATTCTTTCTTGTTCTATATCTAAATTTCCTAAATACTTTCCATCTAAATATGCTTTAATATCTTTTGTTTTAGAATAAGATAACTGCCAACCTCTTATTTCTAACTCATTCTCCCTTATAACAGTTCCATTTGAAGGGAAATCTAAACAACCTGTCATTGGCTTTTCTAAAGTTATTGTTCTAGTAAAATCATCTGTTGTTCCATCTTCATTAGTTATATATAACTTTAAAGTTTTTTCTCCTGGAGCAACATTTGATAAATCAAAGGTTTTAGAAAATCCTGCATTTTTATTTTCATAGTCTGGAAAGGCTCTATATACATCTAATCTTTCTTGTCCAATATCTAAATCACCTAAATACTTTCCATCTAAATATGCTGACATTGTTTTTATTCTAGAAGAAGATAATTCCCATCCCCTTACTTCTAAATATCTTCCAACTATTTTGCTACCATTTTTTACTGTATCTATTGTTCCTCTCATAGGAAGACTTTTACTATTTAAAGTTCTATTCCAATAATCACTTGTTCCATCTTCCATAGTAGCTATTATCTTTATTTTATGAGTTGTTACATTATTATCTCTTGGAATAGAATAATTATAACCCCAATTACTTTCACCATAAGATGGATAAACTCTATCTATATCCTCTCTTCTTTCATTAGCTACTGAATCTATTATAAGTTTATCATTATAATAAATTTTTATATTTTTTATTCCACCACGGCCAGCTGCCCATCCTCTTACTTGAATTTTATCAGAAGTTAAAGTGTCACCATTTTTTAAAGAATCTACAGTTCCTAATACCTCCATTTTATCAGTTTGTAAGATTGTTCTTTCCTTTATAATGTCTCCATCTTTATATTCTACCTGAACTATAGCCTCTGCTTTTTCTATAGCCTTTTTATAAGTTCCATGTAAAGAAAAATTATAATTTTCTTCATTACAATTTACTAAAACTTCTTGAAGCTTTTCTCCATTAATATATAATGAAACTTTTTTTATATTCTTTCCATCCCCAATAGTTCCTGAAATAACTTTATCTTTATTTAAGACTATTTTAGAATTAGAAGAAAAACTTACCTTTCTATTTTCCTTTAAATCTTTTTCTATATATGTATTTTCAGATGTAATGCTTTCTTGTGATGTATTTGTAGATAATTCTACTGCATTTGCCTTTGCTGGTAATACTATAGAGGCTGCTATTAATATAATTGCTACCTTTTTTCTTATCATAATAAAATTCCCCCTTCTTTTATAGATTTATTATGTTAAATCAATTTTCGTCTACATTTTTATTTTACACTATTTTTATTACAAATTTATTAATTATTTATATTTTTTATAAAAAAATCTATTTCACAAACTATATATTTTTGCTATTTTCAAAAGTTATCCTTAATTATCTAATTAATATAATTTTTTTAATAAAAAAAAGACTTTAGAAAAATCCTAAAGTCTTTTGGTGGCTTACCGGGGAATCGAACCCCGGACACCTTGATTAAAAGA
>OBHU01000721.1_pt1 | contig 22154 bp, 19 predicted proteins | sample 1519071 | NCBI WGS metagenome assembly OBHU01 (sample SAMEA2452135, study PRJEB22498) | human gut metagenome
AAGCGATATTCCTATAAGATATAAAACATCCCTGGCTCCTATAAACATTCCTGCCACCAACAGCAGCTTCACATCACCTGCCCCTATTCCTTTTAATCTGTACACCACATAACTCACAGCAAACGCTGTCACCATACCCGATACATACACCATAACGGTATTCTTATACCCACCATATAAGCCACCAATGTATGCGCCTGCCTTTAAGCTTACAATACACATCTGTGCAACACTCATTGCGACCGATATTACAAGTCCCCCTATTATGATTTTGTTTGATATTTTATACCGTTTATAATCATCCATAACCGCTATAAGCGTAATCACAAACAACATAAAATACCTTGCAATAACCATACGATTAATCACCATATCCATCTGTATTCTCCCGTTACCTCCAGCTCCTTAAACTCACATAAAAATAATTCCTTTAATGTATATAACTGCCAGTTCCTGACTATACTTATAAAAAAACAAGGAAATGAGGTAACAGACATGAAACTGTTCTGCAAGAAAAAAGAACCTGTTACATATGATGAAAAATATCTTGTTGAGGAAATAAATATGACGAAGGCTGCACTTAGTGCTGCATATGCCAACTTCGATAACGCTACTGACCCGGATCTGATAGACTGCTATATCTACCAGCTTAACTCTGAACAGAAACGCTATAAATACCTTCTCCAGAAGGCTAAAGAATCGGAAATATATTCTTATATTCCAGATATCTGATGTATATTATAAATATGGTGTACCTTATATATACTATATACTAACTATATTGTCAATAATTTTTTGAAATTATTTTTTAATTTTTTTGTTTTTTAGTATATTTGTTTATTTGACTTTCGTATATTCCTCGTATACACTTAATACATCATTTATTATCACTACGGAGGGAAATATATGAATAACGATATTGATAAAGATATTCTTAACAGTTCACTTGACGATGACAATATTCTGAAGAAAAAAAATACCAAAAGCAAAAATAAGAAGAATAAAAAGAACATTTCTTTAATCACAGCTATTCTTCTTGTAACAACTATTTTATCTGTCGCTGTAAACGTTTTCCTGCTGGTTACTGACCATAAGCGTACCCAGAGCACAGTTGCCAGAATTGAAGCTGTCGATATAGACGCTGCGAAGGCTGCCGAAAGAGAGGATATGCTTAATACAATCAGGAGCCAGTTTGAAAACGGTTCCTCTACACTTGCTGTCCTTAAGCAGTTATATCCTGACAACATAGTGTATGCCAACAGAAGTGGTAATTACGTTTTTGCTGACATTAATCCATCTCTTGCAAAGACTGAATACAGCACAGGGAATTTCAGTCGTGATGCCAATGGTTTTATGACTTATTCAGATGAAAATGCAACTAAAACCTATACAGGCATAGACCTTTCAAGATATAACTCAGACGTTGACTTTGCCAAGGCAAAGGCTTCCGGCATTGATTATGCCATGATACGCTGCGGCTACAGGGCATATGGCTCAGGTCTTCTTGTAAAGGATACTTCATTTGAAACTTACATAACAAGCGCACTTACGAATAATGTGGATGTCGGCGTATACTTCTACACTCAGGCTGTGACAAAGGATGAGGCGATAGAGGAGGCTAACTATGTCCTTGACCTCATAAGACCTTACAAGGTTACATATCCTGTCGCTATTGATGTTGAGGCTATTGAAAATGACTCCTTCCGTCAGGAAAAGCTCAGCGCAAGTGAGCTTACTGACATAGTTATAGCCTTCTGTGATACTATAAAGTCAGCAGGCTACACGCCTCTTATATACTGCAATCTTTTGTACTTTATGGATAATGTAGAACTCAGCCGCCTTGAAGCCTATGACAAGTGGTTTGCCGGATATCAGACTGCTGCTCCTTACTACCCATATAAGTATACTATGTGGCAGTACACAAGCACCGGCACTGTGCCCGGTGTATCAGGAAATGTTGATATCAACATATGCTTTAAGAACTATAAAAATGCTAATTAAAAACAGCACTTAACACTTAATATTTATTACATAAACCGCGCTAAGACTATACTTGCAAGGACTCCTGCTGCTGTTGCGGCAAGTGCTCCTGCAAGAGTCCAGCGCGTTTTTTTAATTTTTGCAGCCATAAAGTATACTGACATAGTATAAAATACGGTTTCCGTACACCCCATAAGTATAGATGTCACAAGTCCTGCGTATGAGTCCGTACCAAACTGCCGGAATATATCAAGACTCAGACCTGTCGCCGCCGATGAGCTGAACAGCCTCACTATGACAAGTGGTATAATATCTGCCGGAATCCCTGCCTTTTCGGTAACACTGCTTATCGCATGACCTATAAAGTCAAGAAAGCCGGAAGACCTTAACACTCCGACCGCAACCATAAGTCCAACAAGCGTGGGGGCTATATCGACTACTGTTTTCATACCGTCTGCAGCACCTTTGATAAAGTTATCATAATTATCACTTTTCTTATATAATCCATAACCCACGATTATAAGTATGACTAACGGCATAATATATGCAGATATTCTTGTTATCATCCCCATTCCCCCCTGTCAGCTATACTTCCCTTTTCATCATAAATCTGCAGAATATTACAGCGACAAACGTACTGCATGTCGTTGCGATTATTGACGGAAACAGTATTGACGTGGGATTGGCACTTCCATACTGGCTTCTGTATGCAATTATATTAACTGGAATAAGCTGTATAGAAGATATATTGATTACCAGAAATGTACACATATCACAGCTTGCAACGCTATTGTGTCCATTAAGCTCTGACAGTTCCTGCATAGCACGTATTCCCGCCGGAGTTGCCGCCCATCCAAGACCAAGAAAGTTAGATATCATATTAGTTGTTATATAGGAAAATGCTCTTGACTGTCGTGGCACATTGGGAAAGAGCCAGCTTATTAAAGGTGCAACACCACATTTGCACTTATCTATAAGCCCTGACTTCTCCGCTATCTCCATAAGACCGCACCAGAAGGCCATAACGCCAAGCATTGTTATACACAGTGAAACCGCATCCTTTGCACCGTCAAGCGCACCACTTGTCACACTGTCAATATTGCCGGTAAGTGCCGCATACACAACACCTATAAGTATCATACATCCCCACAAATAATTAAGCATAGAACCATCCATAACTGCTTTTGGATATTCTATGCTTTATTATCGTTAAATATTCTTATATTCGTCCCTGAACTTTATAATCATTTCTCTTGTAAGGCTTATGCCATCATCTTCTAAGTCAAGCTCATCTGCCTTTACCCATGTGCCAAGAGAAAGCTCATCCTCCTGAAGAGTTATCTTATCATCACCATCAAGCTCACAGAAAAAGCCTGAAAGCAGCGACCCCGAAAGTCCCCATGGCTGGCTCTTATAGTATCTTATATTCTTGACCTTAAGCCCGACCTCTTCCATAACTTCTCTTTCAACAGTCTGTTCAAGTGTTTCGCCTGCCTCATTAAATCCGGCTATCAGGGCATAATTCCTGTACATTCTTCCGGCATACTTTGTAAGAAGTATTCTGTCGTTATCTGTGACTGCTACTATTACCGCCGGGCATATCTTAGGAAATATCATATTGCCGCAGGAGGTACATCTTACCATACGTTCCTTACTGTCATGAACTGTAGGACCTCCGCATCTTCCACAGAAGTGGTTATCCCTGTACCAGCCATATATATGATATGCTGTTATCGCTGCAAATGCGGTTGCCTTCGGCTTTGCTTTTCTGAAAGAATTAACTCCCACAAAGTCAAACCCTTCCACAACTGCAGCATATTCTTTGTGTATGCTGGCATCTGCCATTTCACCAATGTACTGACCCTTTAACAGTTCACCCTTCTTCTCAGCAAGAAAATATCTTGTATCATCAACTGAGAGAAGATATATAAATGTATAATTATCCACACTATCCTTATTTTCCTGTAAAGTTATCCCCTTTACAAACTCTTTATACTGTGGATACACAAGTGTTTCTTCATCTTCATACTTTGCAAGCAGTGAAGAGCCCTGAAAGAAAAAGACTATGTCTTCATCCACAGGGCTGTATGCTGTATATTGATTATTTAATCTGCTAGGATATATATCTTGTATCATCTTAGAAATATACCATCTCTTCTACTGGTGGTTCAGCCGGTTCTACCTTTTCCACATAAAGAACAGGACCTTTCTTCTTGTATGCCATCTGGAACTCAACCTTAACTGTTGCTGTAACTGTTATCCACTGTCTGTTTTCTAAAGATGAGATATTATTATAAAAACTTATATATCCGATAAACTGTGTATCCTCTGCACAGCATGTCATAACCTTACGTCCCGGAACGAAGTTCTTATCCTTAAAGTACTTATTCTTAAGTACCTGTCCCTTAAATCTTACTTTCTTTCCAACATATACATCCGGTCTTTCAGATACATCCATATACCATATGCCATAGTCAGCATCATCTATCTCGATAACATCTGCATTGACATCATAAGGAAGCTGTTCTGCTATCGACATCATTTCTCCCTTTTCATCCTCAAATACTATCTGAAGTGTGCCATTAAGCGCTCTCATGCTTCTTCTATAGCTTCCAAGGTCCATACCCGACTTACATCTGTTAAATATAACCATATCTGCATACTTAACTGTTTCAGCAATAATCGACTTCATATTATTCCACTGAAGGTTAAATGCTGTTGCATCTATAAGTGTAATAGACTGGTATATCTCCCATCCTCTTGGCTTTGCAGTTGCCATAATAAGGGCTGGGTCCCACATACCATTGTACTCAACTATAACTATCCAAGGGTCATATTCCTTGTCAAGTTCGTTGAGCTTCTGTTCTGTAAGTTCTTCTTTTTCAAGAACAACCATATCTACTCCGTTGTCCTTTAAAAGCTTTTCGCTGTACTCCTCTTCGCCCTCTTCACATACGATAAGAAGCTTGTTTTTAGCCTCTGCAAACTGTCCCATAGCTATCGTATCCTGAATAAAACGTGTCTTGCCACTGTCGAGCTGTCCATTTATTAAAAATATAGGAATCTGATACTCTTCTTCCTGTGCCATATTATGCCTCCATTCCATGCCTGCTGCGGCATTATTTATTATTGTTCATTTTATTTAATTCTCATTAATCCTAAAAATGCAGTCCATGCTGTATGTGCAAAACATGGACTGCACCTTTATGTCTGATTTATTCAATTTTATGATGTGAGTATCCCAAGTAAAAAAGTCTTTTTCTGCAAGCAGAAACGACTTTTTATACTTTTGACACTTAATCATTTTATGCATTAAATAATTCCTTAAGAGCATCCTCTTTAAGCTTAGCACCTATAACACATATTCTTCCTGTGATTTCTGGTTCTCCATCACGGATTTCATATTCTTCTGGTACAAGGTCAAAGAACATCCACTTTCCATCTGGTGTAGGAAGCATGCCCTTTGCTCTTAATATTTCGCCGTAATCATCAGTTTCTGAAAGCTTTCTTAATATCTCTGAAAGTTCTTCCTTGTCATACTTGTTAGGAGTTTCAACACCCCAGCTTGTAAATACTTCATCTGCATGATGATGTCCATGGTGATGGTCATGTCCGCAGCCACATTCCCCATCATGGTCGTGGTGATGTTCGTGCTCATGCTCGTGGTCGTGTCCACAGCCACATTCTTCATCATGGTCGTGATGATGTTCGTGCTCGTGGTCATGTCCGCAGCCACACTCCTCATCATGGTCATGGTGATGTTCGTGCTCATGGTCATGCTCGTGGTCGTGTCCACAGCCGCACTCTTCATCATGGTCATGATGATGATGGTGTTCATGTTCATGCTCCTCTGCTACCTTTGCTGCTGCCTCTGCAAGCATTTCAAGCTCAAGATTAGTAACATTTTCCATAGCATCAAGAATCTGCTTACCATTAATATCATCCCAAGGAGTTGTTATGATATGTGCATCCTTGTTAAGTGACCTGATAAGTTCAATATCTGTCTTTAACTTAGCTTCTGAAACATTCTGTGTTCTGCTGAGTATAATAGTTCCTGCATGTTCAATCTGGTTATTAAAGAACTCACCAAAGTTCTTCATATATACCTTAACCTTTGAAGCATCCGCAACTGTAGATGCACTGTTTAATCTTATCTCATTTTCTATATGAAGGTCCTTAACAGCCTTGATTACATCTGAAAGCTTGCCAACACCTGATGGCTCAATAATAATTCTGTCTGGATGATACTTCTCAACTACCTCTTTAAGTGATGTACCAAAGTCACCAACTAAAGAGCAGCATATACAGCCTGAGTTCATCTCTCTTATCTCAACGCCTGACTCCTTTAAAAATCCGCCATCTATACCGATTTCGCCGAACTCATTCTCTATAAGAACTACCTGCTCGCCCGGAAATGCTTCCTTTAAAAGCTTAGCTATAAGAGTTGTCTTACCAGCTCCTAAGAATCCTGAAATAATATCTACTTTTGTCATCTCATTATCCTCCATTACATTCTTTCTGTATACAATACATTTTCTGTACAACGTATATCCTGTCTAACTTTTATTATACGCTTGTTGTCAATACCCCTTGCTGGCTGCTACACAAAATTAATAATTTTTACTTATTTTTAATATACTATAATTTACGCTTTATCTACAATATACTCACGACAACATAGCCTATTACCTATGCATCTCCTCTTGACACTCTTATCTCGTCAGCAAGCTCGCTTATCTTTCGTAATCTGTGATTAACTCCCGACTTACCCACCGGCGGGTCAAGAAGTTCGCCTATATCCTTAAGGTTCATATCCTGATGTTCAAGACGTATCTTTGCAACCTGATACAGCCCCTCCTTAAGGCTTGAAAGTCCTACGGTATCCCTTATATACTCTATATCTCTCGTCTGCTTGACTGCCGCTGATATTGTCTTATTAAGATTAGCTGTTTCACAGTTTACCTTTCTGTTCACATCATTTCTCATTTCTTTCAAAATCATAACATTATACAAATCCATCTGCGAAACGTAAGCACCCATAAGATTAAGGGCATCCGTTATATTGCTGCCCTCCTTCATATATACTATATAACTGTTCTTTCTCTGGGTAATCTTGGCATCTAGATTAAAAAAACACAGCATATCCTTAAGACACTCTGCATCCTCCTCATAGTCACACACTATCTCATAGTGATAGAACTTATTCGGGTCGCTTATCGAACCTGCCGCTATGAATGCTCCTCTTATAAATGACTTCTTACAACAGTCCTTCTGCACTATTCTCGGGTCTACAAATACAGGCTCTATATGTTCAAATGTATCATCTGTCCACTTAAGTGTCTGTAATATCTTTGCAACCTGCTTCTGGTCGCATATCCTTATGCTTGTATCCCTGCTGCTCTCCGATATATATAATATATCCGATGAGTCTATATCAAATATAGTTTCTAACAAAACAATAAACTTATACCTTGCAACTTCATTTTCGGTAAGCATTTCCACCTGCATCTCACCGCCTGAGGAACGCCTTATGCGTCCTGACATTCCCATAAGTGCCGCGAATTCAGCTATCTGGCAGTGCCTCGCCGAATCAAGCCTTGCACTTAACTCCTCCTTAACATCTGAAGAAAACGACATTAATTATCTCCATTTCTATATAAATGTATACTTATCCCTTACGCTTGGAATCCTTTTCTATGTCCCTGTGTTCCACCTTACAGCCATAAGGTGTCTTGGAAAGCCTCTTTGCAATAGCATTGGCAAGTGTAACTGAACGGTGCTTTCCGCCTGTACAGCCTACCGCTATGACAAGACTTGACTTTCCCTCCTTGACATAGTTAGGAAGAAGAAACTGTATCAGTCCGTCAACACGCTCAAGAAATTCTTCCGCCTCCGGCGCTTTCATAACATAATCCTGTATCTTCTTATCGTTACCTGTAAGCGGTCTTAACTCCTCAACATAATATGGATTAGGCAGAAATCTTACATCAAATACAATGTCTGCATCCGAAGGTATTCCATACTTAAAGCCAAATGATAACACTGTAACCATAAGATTATTGAATTCTTTTCTGCCAAGGACTATCTTTTCAAGCTCCTCCTTGAACTCTCTTGTAAGAAGCTGGCTTGTATCTATAATTACATCTGCTCTTTGTTTAAGGAACTTAAGCTGCTCTCTTTCAAGCATTATCGCTTTATCAACACGTCCATCCTTTGCAAGCGGATGTGCTCTTCTTGTTTCCTTGTATCTTTTTATAAGTACTTCATCGCTTGACTCAAGAAACACAATCGTATATTCATACTTCTTTTCCTTCATATAATCAAGTACTGAATCAAGCTCCGCAAGTGAATGTCCGCTTCTTATATCTATTCCAAGTGCTATGTTGTTGTATCCTTTGTCCTGATTATGTCCGTCCGCAAGTTCTGCAAACTTGGGCATAAGTGATATTGGCATATTATCCACGCAATAATATCCCTCATCCTCTAACACATTTAACGCTGTTGACTTTCCTGCTCCCGACATTCCTGTTACTATAATTATCTTCATATGCTGCCTCTAAGTATTATTCCCTTTAGAATTCTCCTATTTTTATGACCTCAAGTTCAAGCTCTACGCCGAACTTATCTTTTACTTCTTCCTTTATCTTATCTGTAAGCTCACATACGTCCTTTGCTGTTGCGCTTCCTTTATTGACAACGAAACCTGCATGTTTTTCTGATACCTGCGCATCACCCACTGACAGCCCCTTAAGTCCTGTATCTTCTATAAGCTTTGCCGCAAAGTATCCTTCCGGTCTTTTAAATGTGCTTCCTGCGCTTGGATATTCAAGTGGCTGCTTTGTTCTTCTCTTAACTGAAAGCTCCCTGATATTCTCCTTTATCGTGGCAGTGTCACCCTTTTGTAACTTAAGTGTGGCACTTAATACTATATAACCATTTTTCATTATACAGCTTGTTCTGTATCCAAGTTCAAGCTCATCTTTATCCAGTGTTTTAACATTACCATCCAAGTCAAGAACATCGGCACTTACAATGATATCCTTTATCTCACCACCATATGCGCCGGCATTCATTCTTACCGCACCGCCTATAGTTCCCGGTATTCCTGTCGCGAACTCAAAGCCCGCAAGTCCCTTGTCTGCAAGCTGGTTTCCAAGCCTTGAAAGCTTCATTCCTGACATAACCTTTACAGTCACATCATCAATATATTCCACATCGTCAAATGTATCTGAAAGCTGTATGATAACTCCCCTGAAGCCGCCATCTCCGACAAGCAGATTGCTTCCATTTCCTATGACATAATATTCTATGTCCGATTTTTTCAATAAATGTAATACTGATTGTAATTCAGAGATAGAAGAAGGCATTACGAAATAATCCGCAGTGCCTCCTATCCTGAATGTAGTATGAATACTCATAGGCTCATCAACCTTTACCTGTGACTCACCTGTTATATCTCTAAGACCTTTTAACAAATCATTCTGACCCATGTATTATCATACTCCCTGTCTATATATCTTATTTTACTATATGTCTGTATCCGCCAATACTATTTAATCGTTCATAACAAGTCTGGCTGCGCCATACATTCCTGCATCATTGCCAAGAGTTGCCTGTATAATCTGTGTATTTCTTGATGCATGGAAAACATATTCTTTATAATACTTACTTATCCTGCTTAAAAGAAATTCACCCGCTGCCGATACACCTCCGCCGATACTTATAACTTCAGGGTCTACCATACCTGCCGCACACGCAATTCCTTTTCCAAGATAACGGCATACATAATCAACAACATTAAGTGCTATTAAATCTCCTGCCTTCGCCTCATCAAAAACGACCTTTGCTGATATGTATGGTATATCTCTTAATGATGATGGCTCCTCGGACTCATTAAGCATCCTTGTGGCTGTGCGCACTATACCCGTTGCAGAGGCAACCTGTTCAAGACAGCCCTTCTTTCCACAGTTACAGTACTCCTGCTCATCCTCAACTACTGGAAGATGTCCTAATTCAGCGGCTGCACCATTATATCCGCACAGTGGCTTTCCATCAACTATAACTCCTGCACCTACACCTGTTCCTATTGTGACAAAAAGACTGCTTGAATACTCTTTAGCACTTCCCATCCAATACTCACCAAGTGCCGCCATATTAGCATCATTGCCGGCCTTTACCTTATATCCTGTCATCTCATTAAATGTCTGTGCCACATTGAACACACCCCATCCAAGATTAACACATTTATTAACTGTTCCATCATCCTTAACAGCTCCCGGAACACCTATTCCAACACCGGCTACATCATCGCTTTTCATTCCTGCTGCACTTAACATATCCGGTATGTGGTTCTTAATATCTGATAATATAAGACTTCCACCATCATCTTTTCTTGTCGGGATTTCATCCTTATAAAGAAGTTCACCATCTGTTGTAACCACACCACATTTGCAGGTTGTTCCACCTATATCTATACCAAGCACTATGCTTTTATCATTATTCTTAATCATATTGTCTGCATCCCCTTTATTATTCATAAATCTTCCTCGTCATCACCTTTCATAAGGTTTTCCTGAACTCTTCTGTATAATTCCTTGGCTGCATTATAACCCATCTTCTTCTGTCTGTGGTTTACGGCTGCCGCCTCTACGATGACTGCAAGATTACGTCCCGGTCTTATTGGAAGTGAGTGACATACGACCTTATTGCCAAGGTACTCTGTATACTCCTCCTCAAGACCTAATCTGTCATATTCCTTGTCCTTATTCCAGTCCTCAAGCTTGATAACCATATCAATCTCCTGAGTTTCCTTAACACTTTCAACACCGAAAAGTGTCTTTACATCGATAATTCCTATACCTCTTAACTCTATGAAATACTTGGTAACTCCCGGTGCTGAACCGACAAGAGTTTCATTACTTACTTTTCTTATCTCAACGGCATCATCTGTTACAAGACGATGGCCTCTCTTTATAAGCTCAAGTGCTGCTTCACTTTTACCGATACCACTCTCACCTGTTATAAGAACACCTTCACCATATACATCAACAAGTACCCCGTGGATAACTATACAAGGTGCAAGCTGTACCTTAAGCCATCTTATTACTTCCGCTGAAAATGAAGATGTAGACTCCTCTGACTTAAGAATAGGTATCTGATACTTCTTTGCAAGCTCTATAATCTCTGCCTCCGGCTCGAGATTTCTACAGAATATAAGACATGGTATGTTGCTTGATAAAAGCTGCATATATCGCTCATAGCGCTCTGTTTCTGAAAGGCTCTTAAGATACGAATACTCAACATTGCCTATTATCTGTATACGATCATTATCAAACTGGTCATAGAAACCTGTAAGCTGAAGTGCCGGTCTGTTAAACTCAGGTACATGAATCCATATTCCCTTGACATCTATATCTGGTGTAAGATTAACAAGATTCATTTTCTCAATTACTTTGGATAAATTAACTCTTTCTTTACCATTCATACACAACTCCTATCCTGCACATTAAAATATTTATTAAATAAATGCAATTATCTCTGTCTGTTATTTATTAGTGTAACACAGTAGTTATAATATTTAAAGATTTTATTGTTCTTAATTAATGACATTTCCCGCCATAAAATGATATAAGTATGAATTGCAAAGCAATGTAGCAGCTCTTATATCAGCGCATGGCGAAATCTATTTTTGAAACTTATATCATAAAATAACAATTATCCAGATTAAATAAAATGTTTTATATATGACATTTTATCTAATCTGGATAATTTAAAATTAATGGAAATACTTATATATATTCTGCGCCACATTTTCAGTTATACCATCAACCTCCATAAGTTCGCTTGCATTGGCTGACCTTATCTTGTCAATATCAAGAAAATGCTTCATAAGTGCCTTTCTTCTAACAGGTCCGATTCCTTCAATATCATCAAGGACTGAATTAACCTGCAGCTTGCTTCTAAGCGACCTGTGATACTCTATCGCAAACCTGTGCGCCTCATCCTGCACACGCGTTATAAGCTTAAAGCCTTCGCTGTGGCGGTCTATCGGTATCTCTATATTATTGTAGTAAAGACCTCTTGTATTATGATTATCATCCTTGACCATGCCGCATACAGGTATGTGGATATCAAGCTCCGACAATACTTCAAGTGCTATATTGACCTGTCCACGTCCACCATCCATCATAATAAGGTCAGGATACACAGCAAAGCCTCTTGCCTCTTCTTCTCCGGCACGTTCTCTCATTCCTCTCTGGAAACGTCTTGTAAGAACTTCTCTCATGCTCTTATAATCATCCGGCCCTTTTACTGTCTTTATCTTAAACTTACGATAATCATTCTTCTTAGGTCTTCCATCCTCGAAAACAACCATTGAACCTACCGATTCCACACCGCTTGTATTCGATATATCATATGCCTCTGCCCTTTTTAACACAGGAAGTCCAAGCCAGTCAGCTATCTCCTTCATAGCACCTGTAGTACGTTTCTCCTCAAGCTTAATCTTTTCTGTATCCTTTGTGAGCACCATAAGCGCATTTTTATGTGCCAGCTCTACCATACGTTCTTTATCACCCTTTTTAGGAGTTATGATAGACACTTTTCTTTTCTTTCTATCTCCAAGCCACTCTGCAATAACATCCGCATCCTCTATCTCCTCCTGTGTCATAATCACATTAGGAATATAAGGTGTTCCGCCATAATACTGCTTCATAAACTGCGATAATATAGCACTTCTGCTGTCATTCGCAGCCACTTTCATATGAAAATGTTCTCTTCCAAGAAGCTTGCCCTGTCTTATAAAGAACACCTGGACAACCGCATCCTCTGCATCCATGGCACATGCTATAACATCCCTGTCAGTAGCATCATCTGCTGTTATCTTCTGTTTCTGGGCTATCTGCTTGACACTGTTTAAAAGGTCCCTGTATCTTGCAGCCTCCTCATACTCCATTTTCTCTGAACAGTCCATCATCTTTCCTGTAAGCTCTTTCATTATCTCTGAATAATTACCATTGAGAAAGCTTATGACTGACTCTATATTTTCTCTGTATTCTGCCTCACTTACATACCCCTGACATGGTGCATTGCACTGACCTATATGGTAGTTAAGGCATGGTCTGTCTTTTCCTATGTCTTTAGGCAGCCTTCTGTTACAGGTTCTTACCTTGTAAAGCTTGCACAAAAGCTCTATAGTTTCTTTTACAGCCCCCGCCGATGTGTAAGGTCCGAAAAACTTTCCTGTTCCATGCTTCATAGTCCTTGAAAACAGTACTCTCGGATATTCTTCATTTACTGTGACCTTTATAAAAGGATAACTCTTATCATCCTTTAACATTGTATTATACTTCGGTCTGTGTTCCTTTATAAGGTTACACTCAAGCACAAGCGCCTCAAGTTCAGAGTCTGTCACTATATACTCAAAGTATGCTATATGTGACACCATCTGCACAACCTTTGCAGAGTGGTTTTTATTGCTCTGAAAATACTGTCTTACACGGTTCTTAAGCACCTTTGCCTTTCCCACATATATAATAGTGTCTTGCTTGTCATGCATAATATATACTCCCGGCTTATCGGGAAGTTTTTTCAACTCATCTTCAAGATTGAACATATATATCCTCATTTCTAAATAAGCTGCTTCTTTTATAAGCACACTTTAATGATTCAAGGGTCAAAAGTGTTATCGTTCAGGCACGAACGACACCTTGACCCCTGCATCATTGTAATGTATATATTATAACATTTTACTGGTATTCTCTCAATTTCATTTTATGTTTTTGCCACTCACAACTTTTACCATCTGCTGCATGCTACATTTATTCCGGTGTTATCTGCTGCAACTTTATACTGCCGCTTCCTATCTGCGACTTATCCAGTACTGCTGACACGCATACTCTATCTCCACTAAATCTTTTCTTTGCTGCCTCTTTATTAATAGCCCCTATCTTATCTCTTTCTTCCTGCGACAGTTCTATACCTGCAACATCAGGTCTGCTGGTTGTTACCAGCATACACCTTTCATCACCGCCTTTATAGTCAAGTACTATGTTAGCTGAGGCATTATCAGCAGTCTTATTCAAAGTTATTATGTCCTCGATATTACCATCTATATTAATTATATACAGGTAATTATCATAATCTGCAAGCCTTTCTTCCTGACTTTTTTCTGCTAATTTTCCTATGTTAACTCCCTTGTATATATACAGATACTTTCCATCATATCCATAAAAGCTTATATAATTCTCATCACCACTTTCTTTGAACTCCACAAACTCATTGTTTTTTATTTCTTTATTTTCCTGCGTTAAATCTTCTGTAGTTCCTTCAATATCCAATATAAATATATCTTTTATTTCTCCGCTATCAAGATTTAATTTTCTTATAATATAGTTATTCTCATCTGCACATGGAAAATACATATTATTATTTTCATCAAAGCTTACTTCCGTGTTCCAATTAATAATTGAGTCTGCTATATCTGGATACTGTTCATTCATATTATAAAGTTTCTGCACATTTTCAGAGTTTATATCCAGCACCTCAAGATAATAAATGTTTTCCCCTGCAGATATGCCACTGCGCCAGTTAATATAAACTTTATCTCCTATTGCATACAGCACAATAAGTTCAAGATAGTTGTATGTACTTTCATAAGTCTTTATAATATGCGCCTGACTATCATCAGATAATGATACAGAACACAGCATAAGTGTGTTATCACCAGATAACATATAATACAGCTTTCCGTTACTGATACATGCATTATTAGTATTACCATTGACCAGACAGCCATCTATAGATAATGTTTTTTCTTCTTTCTTATCTTTCATAGTCTTATCATAAGAAACAAGTATGTCCTTCTCCGTTGTCCTTTCTATCATATATATTCTCTGGTTGTGATACCATATCTTACCTCTAAGACACATATTATCCGTTATATATGCTTCACAGCTTTCTGTATTATGGTCACAATCAGTCTTGGAACACAGCGGAAGAGTTGTCTGCTTAATCATATCATAATAATATATATACTTATTGTTATTGTCGCTGACTCCTGCCGCCCCTGCTATATAATAGTATCCTGTTTCTGCGGCTGCCGCAGAGTCTGACATATAGTATTGTGGCGCATTGTCATCATATACATATGATGCATATTTATAATCTACATCTGTCTGTCCACCATCAGAAGTCTTATTGCCACACGCAGTCATACCTGTTAAGCCCGCGATTATCAATGTAGCAAAACATATACCTGCCAGTGTTTTTCTTATTAATTTTTTCATAAAAATCACCTTACCTTTCCACATCTGAGTCTGTGTCCTGAACGCCTTAACGCACAAACACGAATAACATTTTAACTTAAAACCTGACATCAGTATCTTATGTATATATTACAAATGACTTGATGGAAAAGTGACAGGTGTAACTAAGAACTTTTTATCTTTATTTAAATATTTTCTCAATCTGTAATTTTATACATGCAATATAACAACAATATATTTACATATATTAAATTAGGAAATATATAAAGGAAAAAAGGTGATATTAATGACAAATACAAATATTACAGTAAGAATGGAATGATATATTTGAACAGATGAAAAAAGAAATGTAAAAAAATAACTTTACATATTCATATTAGATTATAGCTGGCAAAAAGCTGCAATGGCATAATTAACACCATCGCAGCTTTCTACATTTATAATTTTACTACACTATATTATTAATGGCTACGCCTGTCGTCCAAGGTCAAACGCCTTATGATTAAGCTCCCTGAACTTCTCTGGTACGATAGCATCTATCGCAGCACTCCATTCCTCGTAAGGTATATCATCAAAATACTCTGACAACCTTCCCATAAGCACGATATTGACCGCCTTAGATGAGCCAGCCTCTTCTGCTATTGATAAGAAATCTTTGGCATCAACCTTTGCGCCTGCCTCCTCTAACTTCTTAACAATATCTGCCGGATATTCTGCTGCACCTGTTATAACAGGCATAGGGTCGACTTCCTGTGTATTAGTTATAATCTGTCCTCCAACCTTAAGATATTCTATCCATCTTTCAGCCTCAAGCTTCTCGAAAGAAAGAATATAATCAGCCTCACCCTTATCAATAACCGGTGAATATACCTTCTTTCCAAATCTTACATAAGTAACAACGCTTCCACCTCTCTGGCTCATTCCGTGTACTTCTGATACCTTAACATCATAACCCTGATGCATAAGGACATAGCCTAACATCTTGCTGGCAAGTAAAGTTCCCTGTCCGCCTACGCCAACAATCATAATATTCTTAACTGAATTACTCATATTAATCCTCATCTCTGCGCACGTTTTTTGCGCATAACGAGTTTGTGTCAAGTGCGCGCAGACACAAATCTCGCGTGTGAAAAATTAATTTTTCACACTAATCTCCATTCCTGATATTATCTGATTAACTATCTCAAACTGTATCTCTTTTATTAACTATTCATAATTGCCAAAATATATCTATTCTTTATATTATTAATATCCGTAATTGCAAAATACCTTAAATAATAAGATGTAAGGGCAGCTGTCAAAAATTCTTTCGTGACTGTACAATAAAACTCTCAAACCTATGACCCTGACATCTTAATATCATACATTATAATTCCATCAGACATAAACAATCTAAATAGCCCCAAACTTACACATCTGTGAGCACACATTACATCCGATACAAAGTGTTGGGTCGATATGTGCCTTCTTATCCTTAACTGCGATAGCTGGACAGCCAATACTCATACACTGCTTACATCCAACACATTTACTTTCATCAACACTTATAGGTGGCTTGTGGACGGTTCCTTTAATCATAACACAAGGTCTGCGGCTTATGATGATAGATGGCTCTTTAGCTGCAAGCTCCTCTGTTACTGCCACTTCAACTGCCTTAAGGTCATATGGGTCAACAACCCTTACCCTGTTAAAGCCAAGTGCCTTGCACAGTGCCTCTAAGTCAACCTTACCTGCTGGCTCACCACGAAGGTTCTTACCAGTAGTAGGGTTCTGCTGATGACCTGTCATACCTGTTATTGAATTATCAAGAATAATAACAGTTGAATTGCTCATATTATAAGAAATGTCTGTAATACCAGTCATACCTGAATGTATAAATGTTGAATCACCGATAACACCTACGCTGTTGTTCTCCCCTGCTTCACCCATAGCCTTGTTAAAGCCGTGAAGTCCTGAACATGAAGCACCCATACATACATTTAAGTCCATAGCATTAAGTGGTGCAACTGCGCCAAGAGTATAACATCCGATATCTCCATATACCATACATTTTTTCTTCTTTAATATGTAGAATATACCTCTGTGTGGACATCCTGCGCACATAACTGGTGGACGTGCTGGCACATTTTCATCTATACTCATATGCTTAGGAACTTCCATACCAAGACATTCCCTTACAAGATTTTGTGAAAATTCCCCACATATAGGAAATGTATCTTTACCAGACACCTTGATACCAAGCTGCTTGCAGTGATTTTCTATAATCGGGTCAAGCTCTTCAAGCACAACAACCTTGTCAACCTTTGCTGCAAAGTCTTTAATAAGCTTTTCAGGAAGTGGATTGATAAGACCAAGCTTTAATATACATGCATCCTCTCCTAATACTTCCCTTGCATACTGATAAGAAGTAGAGTCTGTAATAATACCAACACTTGTATCATTTCCCATCTCCACTCTGTTAAACTCACAGTTTTCTGCATATTCTATTAAGTCCTTAGTTCTCTGCTCTACTCTTACGTGCGCATTGCGTGAGTTAAGTGTCATCATAACCTTAGCTGGGTCTTTTACGTATGGCACCTGTGCTGGTTCTACTCTTTCTTCTGTATCCACGATACTCTGTGAATGTGCTACTCTTGTTACCATTTTAAGGAGAACAGGAGTATTGAACTTTTCGGACATTTCAAATGCTTTCTTGGCAAATACTCTTGACTCCTCCGAATCAGATGGCTCAAGCATTGGAAGCTTGGCTGCTATTGCATAATGTCTTGAATCCTGCTCATTCTGTGAAGAGTGCATACCCGGGTCATCTGCCACACATACCACAAGACCTGCATTAAGTCCCTGATAAGATATAGTAAATAATGGGTCTGCCGCAACATTAAGTCCAACGTGCTTCATAGCACACGCTGCCCTTACTCCGCCAAGTGTAGCTCCATGCGCTACCTCAAGTGCTACCTTTTCGTTGGGTGCCCACTCACAATATACCTCCTTGTAAGCTGCTGCCTCCTCTGTAATCTCTGTACTTGGAGTACCCGGATAGCTGGATATCACCTTACATCCAGCCTCATATAATCCTCTGGCAACCGCTTTGTTGCCTAACATTAATTCTTTCATGAAACGTATTCCTCTTTTTCTAATATGATGTTGGGGTCAAAATCCCCCAACTATAATACCTACGGATTGTTCCGTGCTACGCATTCCCACAATCTCGCCTATATATTCTCATATGCTTAGCTTTTAAAATATTAATAATATTACCAATCATCCTAGCCCTGATTTTCCTGTGCCACAAGTCTGTCAGCCCCATATATCTTACGAAGCTTTGGCTTTTCTATCTTACCTGTCGCATTACGTGGAATTTCTGCAAATATAATTTCCTTAGGTCTTTTATATCTTGGAAGCTCAAGACAGAATTTATCTATTTCCTCCTCTGTACATGTAACTCCGTCCTTTATCTCTATGATAGCTGCTGTCTTCTCGCCAAGTCTTCTGTCTGGAAGTCCGATAACTGCCGCATCCTTAATCTTATGAAATCTTCTTAGGAAATCCTCTATCTGGACTGGATATATATTTTCACCACCTGACACAATAACATCCTTCTTACGGTCAACAAGGAAATAGAAGCCATCCTCATCCTGCATAGCCATATCTCCTGTATACAGCCAGCCGTCTTTAAGAACCTCCTTTGTAGCCTCCTCATTTCTATAGTAGCAGGTCATAACTCCCGGTCCCTTAACACATAACTCGCCTACATCGCCCTGACAGACTTCATTATCATGCTCATCAACTATCTTACACTGCCATCCGTATCCCGGAATACCAATAGCACCTACCTTTGCTATATTCTCTACTCCAAGATGCACACAACCCGGACCTGTAGACTCTGATAAGCCATAATTAGTGTCATACTGATGATTAGGGAAATATTCCTTCCATCTTTTAATAAGTGATGGTGGCACTGGCTGCGCACCTATATGCATAAGCCTCCACTGTGAAAGATTATAGTCTGACAGCTTTATTCTTCCTGAATCAAGTGCATCAAGGATATCCTGCGCCCAAGGCACTAACAGCCATACTATAGTGCAGTGCTCACTTGATACTGCTGACAATATCTGCTCCGGCTTTGTTCCCTTAAGAAGCACCGCCCTGCTTCCTGCCACAAGACTTCCCATCCAGTGGAACTTAGCACCTGTATGATAAAGAGGTGGTATGCATAAAAATGTATCATCTCTTCCTGTCGAATGATGCTTCTGCTCCATAATAGCAGCCTGTGTAAGGCTCTGATGTTTATGTAATATAGCTTTAGGAAAACCTGTAGTTCCTGAAGAAAAATATATTGCGCCATAATCATCTTCTGTTATTTTAACATCCGGTTCTTTACTTGAGCAGTCCGCCACAAGTTCACGATAACTTTCTGCAAAGCTTGGACAGTTGTCACCAACATATATAAGAAGTCTTCCTCTTGATAATCTCTCCGCATTTACTTCTATTCTTCCAATAAATGCAAAACCGAAAACTATAACATCAACCTGTGCAAGCTCCGCACAATAATATATTTCATCTGAATCGTAACGGAAGTTAAAAGGAACTGCTATAGCACCTGTCTTTAACACACCAAAATATATAGGAAGCCACTCCAGACAGTTATACATAAGAATAGCTACCTTATCTCCTTTCTTAACACCTCTGCTAAGAAGCATATTAGCAAATCTGTTTGCCTTTTCATTAAAAACACTCCATGTAATCTCACGCCTGTATGGCATATTGTTAATCGGCTGGATAAGGTCGAATTCTTTCCATGTAGTTCTTCTTGTATCCTTCTCATCCGGATTAAGCTCAACTAAAGCAACCTCATCGGGATATAACTCAGCATTTCTTACTAAATAATCTGTTACTGGCATAATACTTTCCTTCCTGTTATATTGATGTATGTATTAATCTTTTGCGAATACGGATTACTATATCTGTATCCATAACTCATACATCATATCTTCATAAAACCTCATTACGTAATAGATTACCACATTTTGCACAATAAAAAAAGAGTTGCAGGGCAACTCTTTAGTTAAATGTACTATTATTTATCCGTATTTTTGCTTGACTTTGGAAACAAGGATTGCTTCCACACATTTCTTTCTTGCAAAAATATGCTGATATACTGCATATTTCCATATGGCATACAATCCTCTTAATATAAATAATGCAAAAATAATTTCACATACTATATGAAGCCACAAAGGGAACTGTATTCCCTTCCCCATATAACCACCTCGTATTATAAAGTAGTAGTTTTTATAGACCCTCTCCAAGGTCTTCATAACTATTAAGGTCATAGTCTATTCTTTACCTCTTCTGCAGGTTCGACTATGATATATAAGATGCTGTGGATTGGTTTCAATCACCTACCACTTGATGGTTTTAGGAAGGCTCCAACCACAGTCTCTTTGTTCATTTGTTAATCAGTTAGATACCGCATGACGGTTTATTTAGAACGAGGATACAATCGCAAGGAGCACCCTGTGGTTCTAAAACAGCATTAATACATTTCAAAGGAGATTATTATGATTTATGTAGGAATTGATGTCGCTAAGGATAAGCATGATTGCTTTATCACCAACTCTGATGGAGAAGTGTTGTTTAAACCATTTACCATTACTAACAACCTAGATGGTTTCAATGAACTTTATCAAAAAATTGAATCTGTTACGGAAGATGCAACAAAAGTAAAAGTAGGACTGGAAGCCACTGGACACTATAGTTACAATCTTCTCGGATATCTCATTGATAAAGGTTTGGCCGCCTATGTTATCAATCCGTTACATACCAATCTGTACAGAAAAAGTCTAAGCCTTAGACAGACGAAAACGGATAAAGTAGATGCCCGCACGATTGCTTCCATGCTCATGTCTGATGTGAACTTAAAGTCCTACTCAGACATATCTTACCATAACGAAGAGCTAAAGTCATTAACTCGTTATCGTTTTGATAAAGTAAAAGAACGTGCCAAGCTAAAGTCTTCCGTCTCAAGACTTGTCTGTATCTTATTCCCTGAATTAGAAAAGCTTGTGCCAACACTTCATATGGCATCTGTTTATTCAATGCTTTCTGAATTTCCCGGTGCTAAGCACGTAGCCAGCGCACATCTTACCAGACTTACAAATCTTCTTTCGGAAGCTTCAAAAGGTCGATATAGTAAAGATACTGCCATTACTTTCAGAGAAGCTGCAAGGGCTTCTATTGGCTCAAATATGCCAGCTAAATCACTTGAACTAAAACACACCATCAAGTTGATTCAGGAACTTGATTCCGAGATTGATGAAATCGAAAATGAAATCAAAGTCATCATGGATGAAATCAACTCACCGATTCTTAGTATTCCTGGAATTAATTATCGCATGGGTGCTATGATCATTGCCGAGATTGGTGACTTCAGTCGTTTTGATTCTCCTGATAAAATCTTAGCTTATGCTGGATTCTCACCATCAACATATCAATCCGGACAACTGGATGGTGCTTACGCACATATGGAAAAACGTGGTTCCAGATACCTGCGATACGCTTTGTACAATGCCGCCAAGTATGTCTGCCACTGGGATCCAACATTTGCAGGGTATCTTGCCAAGAAACGAGCTGAAGGCAAGCACTATAACGTTGCCATATCACATGCTGTAAAAAAGCTGGTTCGAGTGATTTATCATCTTGAAAAAACAAAGCAACAATACATCAAAGTAGCTTAATCAATTTTAATTCGATACTCCTTTTTGAGCACCTGTCACGATGCTCTTTTTGTCATGCAGTTTTCAAGGTTCATGGAACTCTAACTGAGTTCAAAATATATCTAAAATACATTTCTGTATTTTATTCAAAAAATATCATTTTAAGGCTTGACTTTTAATAGTTAGTCTTCCT
>OBHU01000736.1_pt1 | contig 21865 bp, 20 predicted proteins | sample 1519071 | NCBI WGS metagenome assembly OBHU01 (sample SAMEA2452135, study PRJEB22498) | human gut metagenome
TCAATTTCGAAATCTAATATTTAATAGAACATAATTTGTTCTATTTTTTTAATTAATTTATTTAAAATTGATTAGAAAAGTGATATAATTAAATAGATCTTGCCCCATAGCCAAGCGGTAAGGCATCAGACTCTGAATCTGACATTGCGTTCGTTCGAATCGAACTGGGGCAGCCATTAATTATTGGAGAGTGAAATAATGAATAATAAAGATTTAGCAAATTTAATTTTTCCTAATATAGATAAGACAGTAGAAGATTATGAAAAAATGTATCCTGAAAGAAATTTAAATAGCAACCAAAAAGTTACAAGATTCGCACCAAGCCCAACTGGATACATGCATATAGGTGGAGTTTATCAAGCATTAATAGATTTTATGTTAGCTAAAAATTCTGATGGAATTTTCTACCTTAGAAATGAAGACACTGATTCAACTAGAGAAGTTAATGATGCAACAAAATTAATAATGAAAACTCTAAAAGAATATGAAATACTTCCAGATGAGTATGAGTATGAAAATGAAATAGTTGGAAATTATGGGCCATATGTTCAAAGTGAAAGAAAAGAAATTTATCACGCTTTTATTAAACGTTTAATAGAAATAGGACGTGCATATCCTTGCTTTTGTAAAAAAGAAGAACTAGATAGCATGCGCAAAAGACAAGAAGAAAGAAAAAAAAGAACAGGTTATTATGGAGTTTATGCAAAATGTAAAAAACTAAGCGTTGAAGAACAAATTGAAAGAATTAAAAATGGTGAACCTTATGTAATAAGATTCCGTTCTAAAGGAAACTTTGATAATAAAATTCCTTTTGTAGACTTAGGAAAAGGAAAACTTAGTTTAAGTGAAAATGATATAGATGATGTTATCATGAAATCAGATAACATGTTACCAACTTATCATTTTGCTCACGTTGTTGATGATCATTTAATGAGAACAACCCACGTCGTAAGAGGGGAAGAATGGTTACCAAGTGTTACTAAACATATTGAAATGTTTGAAGCTTTTGGTTTCAAAGCCCCAACTTATATTCATACACCATTATTAATTAAAAAAGATGGAAATAATGTTAGAAAAATTAGTAAGCGTAAAGATCCAGAAGCATCAATGAGCTATTATGATCAAGAAGGGTATCCAAAACTTGCAGTAATAGAATCATTAATGACCATTATCAATTCTAATTATGAAGAATGGCATACAGCTAATCCAGATAAAAAATATACCGATTTTATTTATAATCCAGATAAAATGTCTTCATCAGGAGCTTTATATGATTTAATGAAGTTAGATGATATTTCTAAAAATATGATTTCTAAAATGACAAAAGAAGAAGTCTATAAAGAATCATATGAATGGGCATCAAAATATTCACAATCATTAAAAGATATTATTGATAAAGATGTTGAATATTATAAAGGTATTTTAAATATTGAAAGAGAACAAAAAAACCCAAGAAAAGATATAGCAAAATATAGCGATATTGAATCATTGATTTGGTATATGTACGATGAATTATTTAATCCAGATGTTTATGAATGGGGAAAGGTTACTGATCCTTCAGAAATAAGTAAAATATTAAAAACTTATATGGATAAATATTATACAGAAGATAAGGATGAATGGTTTAATCAAGTAAAACTTTTAGCTGATGAATTAGGTTATGCATCTAATATGAAAGAATATAAGAAAAATCCTGATGATTTTAAAGGAAATGTAGCTGATATTGCAACCGTTATAAGAGTAGCTTTAACAAGCAAAAGTCAAACTCCCGATTTATATGAAATACTAAAATTATTTGGAAGAGACCGTGTTATAAAACGCTTTGAAAAATTTTATTAATATTGTAAAAAACTTGAAAATATGATAATATTAAAATGCTTTAATTAGCATTTTCTGGTCCGTTGGTGAAGTGGTTCAACACACTGCCCTCTCAAGGCAGCATTCACGGGTTCAAATCCCGTACGGATCACCATATAGATTAATAATCCTACTTATATTTAAGTAGGATTTTTATATGTAATTGATCTTAAATAAAAGTAATTTCAACAAAAATTGTTTTTATTTTTATTTTATAATGGTATAATTATCAATATAAGATAGGTGATATTATGATATTTAAAATAATAAGTTATTTGTTTTTAATAGTATTTTCATTAATATATACAACAAATAATTATAGTAATATACTCGCAATAATTGGTGGAAATATTATTGTTTTAGGTATATATGGTTTAATTTTTTATCATTATGAATTTAGTCTAAAAAATAAAAAGAAAGTTATATTATCAATTTTAATTGCACTTATATGTTCTATTTTAACTTTTGGACAAATGGCTTATTCTTATAAAAATAATAGTATAGAAATAAAAAATATATCTGATGGAATGGTAACGATTGATGCCATTTATACAGATAATGCTAAACAAAAAATAAAAAAAGCCTATTATAGTGAATATGATAAAATAAATATTAGTAATAAGAATACATCATATCAAAGGTATAATAAAACTAATGAAGACTATAAAGCTACATTAAAACCAAATCAAAAGTATAAGATAAATATAAAAAAGAAAAAACAGATAAGAATTGAGTTACAGAAAAATACAATTGACTATAATGTTTTAATAAATAATAAAAAAATAAAAATAAAAGCTTTTGATTATTTATTAAATGACAAAGCTGTAAAAATTTATAATCCTGATTATAAATATAATTATACAAATGTTAATGAAGATGTAAGTTTGTTTAAAACAATTGCTATTTTAGGAATATCATTTTTTGTTTATTTTAATCTTTTGGTTAGAGTTTTAGATAATAAAAAGGGAATTCTATTATTCTTATTTTTGATGTTAATTGAATTTAATGCTTTTATTAATATAGATTTAATTACAAAATTTGTATTAATGATCATTTATGCAATTTTTATTCTCAAGTATGATCAAGATTGGGAATATAAAAATATAGGTCAAAAAATATTGGTAGGTTTAGGAAGTATATATATAAGCTTTTCTTTCTTTGGAAGTAATCTTATTAGTGAAAATTTTAATATAAAAACTTTTCTAGTTTATATTATATTTAGTATTTGGATTTATCTTTTATTTCCTTTTGTGTTTAACTTTATTAAAAAAATTAAAGTTAAAAATAAAAATAAAGAATTAGATAAAAAAAGAATTTGGATACATCGATTAATTGTTTTTGCAATTGTTGTTATAATTGGTATAATTTATCAATTAATATTTAATCCTTATATTTTACCACCAGATGGTTATATGCAACTTAGTGATATAAGTAGCAATACATTATCAAATTGGCATCCTTATATGCATACACTTCTAATTAAAATGTTTTATTTACTTTTTGGTGATGTTAAGTATTTTATTACTTTTAGAATCATTATTTATGCATGTATATTAACTAACATATTATTTTATTTTTATAAAAAAAATATGTCTTTGACTAAAATATATATAACGGCTATTTTAATTACTATTTTACCAGTAATAGGTATTTTCTTAGTTACAATGTGGAAAGATGTTGATTTTAGCTTAGCTATATTGTATTTAACATTCCTTATATATTTAATCATCAAAGATTTTGAATATTTTAATAAAAATAAATTTAATTATTTATTTCTTGTTATTTGTCTAATTTGTGTCGGCGTATTTAGGCATAATGGAATTGTTGTTATGATTTTTACTATAATTATGTTATTAATTTATGCTTTAAAAAAGAAGAAAAAAATCTTGTTAATAATTCTTTTTGTACCAATAATTTCCGTTTATATTATAAATAAACCATTGTATAAATTATTAAAAGTAGAAGATGCTCCAGCTAATTTTGATGTTGCGACAATATTACACGGTTTTAATTATCTAATGTATACAGATAATTTAAATATAGACAGTGAATCCTATCGTTATCTGATTTCTAAGATGCCAAAAAAGGCTTGGAAATATAGTTATGATAAATATAATATTGATTTGATGTTGCACTATACAGATTATGATATTAGAAATGTTAAACTTAATAAGAAAAAATTAGTTAAATTATATATGAAACAATTTGTTAAAACACCTAGTTTTTTAATTAAAGATAGATTATATGGAACAGATATTATTTGGAATGTTAGTGAAAAAGATGAAATTATGACTTATAAGTATCAAATATTTCATGATGAATTTGAAACAAATTATGCTAAATCATTTGATATAAATGCGAAAAAAAACAACTTAAAAATGTATGTAAATGCAAATGAAAATAGTGCTCAAAAATCTGTTGATAATTTGTTAGTTTTTATTGCAAATAATGAAATATTAAATAGTTTATTTTTTAGAGTTGGAATATATATAGATATTTTAATTATATTAATTATATATAGTATATTGATTAAAAAGAAAGAATTAATAATTTGTTTAGTTCCTGTAATCATTAATACATTAACGTTACTATTATTTATGCATCATTATGAGTATCGTTATGTATGGAATATCTTCTTGATTAGTTGTTTATTTTTATTAATATTTGTTTATAATAATAATGAAAAGGACTAGTTTTAGTCTTTTTTTAATTGACAAAAAAAGACAAATTAAATATAATTGATAAGGAAAGGTAAGGGTTTTATGAATAAAAAAAATAATAAATTTAGTTTTAAAAAAATTTGTTTTATTTTATCAATTATTGGATTAACACTAACTTTGATATATATATTTAAAACATCAACTTGTATTCTGACATCAGATTCTGTTATTACAGATGTGCTTGCTCATGAACAAAAAATGAATAAACAATTTTTATTAAAGAATTGGTATTATGGAAATGAGTTTTGGTTTTTCTCACTTAGCATACCAACGTTTTTATTATCATTTTTTATGAGTAATCAAATATTAATTAGGCAAATAAGTGTTTTGATAACAGCAATTATTTTCTTTTTTATACTATATAAATATGGAAAAAAATTTTTAAATAAAAAAGATGCTTGGATTTTAATTGCTATTTTTATATCCGGTGTCTCATATTCTATTTTAGATTATTTTTATGCTTTTAATGCATATCTTACAGTTGTAATTAATTCAATGTTACTCTTATTTATGTATTTTAAAAGTTTTGAAGAGGAAAATTCTAAAAAAATATATTATATATTAGGACTAGTTTTTACCTTTTTATTTAATATAGGCAGTTTAAGATATTTGCCTTCTGTTGTTTTACCATTTATACTAACTGAATGTTTCTTTATTATATCTGATAATTTAAAGGTTAAAAACGTTAAAGAATTTATTTTGAAAAATACTAAGATAAAAAAATTGCTATTTGTATTTTTAATAGCAGTATGTGCTTTTTGTACTTATAAATTATTGACTATTAATCTTCATTTCGAGGCTAGGGCTTCTGATACAGAGTATACTAAGTTAGGAATGAAATCTATGAAAGAGGGAATAGATGCAATTTTTGAATGTATATTTAATTTTTTTGGATATGACAATCAAAATCATCCTAATGTATTCATGATGACAAGTGATTATTTTTTAGAACAATATAAACAATTTTCACTGTTTTCTATAAGAGGAATTGCTTATACAATTAAGTTTATTATCAGTATTATTTTTATTGTGATAACGCCAATAACATTATTTAAAAAGTTTAAAGAAAATAATCATAAAATCCAATTTTTAATTGTTTTTAATGCTATTTCGTGGATAATAATGATTTATTCATATTTATTTATGGATGGTTTCTTTTATAATAGTTCTGAGTTGAAATATTTTATATTTAATATTATTTTAAATATTATTTTAGGTATATATTGTATTTTTAAATTTTATGCAATAAAACCAGTTACAAAAGTAATTTTTGAATGTTTATTAATATTTTATGTTATAGCTAATATATATCAAACTTCAGTTATTGTAGTTGAACATGATCAAAAAGCTTTAGATAGAAGATATGAGCTTGTGAATGTATTAAAAGAAAATAATTTAACTTTTGGATATGCAGATTTTTGGGATGGACTTATGACTTATTATCTATCAAATTATAAAATTACAACTGTTAGTGTTATAACAGATGATAGAGTTAGTTCTTATCGTTGGTATTCTGATAAAAGATGGTATGATTCAGGATATCATACTGGAAAGACCTTTTTAGCGCTTAATTCAAATGGTAAATTATTTAAAGATTTTTATAAAATGTATTATGGCAATCCAGATAAAATCGTAGAAACAGATAATTACACAGTATTTATTTATAATAAAAATCCCTTTGATAATGAATTTGAAAAAGAGAATGATTAGGGAAACAATTTTGTTGCTTATTTTAACAATATTTGTTATAATTTGACTAATGAAGGGTAGAGTGATTTGTTATGAAAAATAAAAAGAAAATTGGTTTTACTTTAGTAGAACTTTTGGCTGTGATTGTTATATTGTCAATAATAATGACAATTACTGTACCTATAATACTAGTTCAAGTAAAAAAAGCTGAAAAAAGATCTTTTGAAATATCTGGCGAATTAGTAAAGAAAAATACAGAAGATTATCTTTTGAAACAAGGATTAAAAAGGTTACCTGATTGTGAAGAGGAATTTGTAAATTTAGAAGACCTTAGTTTAAAAAATAAGGAAAATGCTTTTTCATTAGAAAATAGTTATGTTTGTTATGACAGTGAACAACAATGTAATTATATTTATGCAATATCAAAGAAAAAAAATTATCAAATAAAAGGTTGTTATGATGATAGTAAAATAACTGAAATTGATAAAAGTGCTGATTATTCTATACCTCAATTTACTAATTTTGGATATCAATATGAAGATGATGGTTCATCATTAGTGGTAGATATAGACTGGTTTGATGAAGGATCTGACATAAAAGAAGAACTTTATAGGATAAAAGAAGCTGGATCTAATAATTGGAGTAAGTGGCAAAGTAGTAAGAAATTTACTGGAATTAATTTTGAAAAGAAATATACTATTCAAAGTAAAGCAACTAATGAAGCTGGAAGATTTAAAATTGCTAAAACAACGACTGAGCCTATCTTGGAAGATACACCAACGTGTATATTACAATTGGATGGAACTAAAGGAAATTCTCCATATTATAAAACGAATGTAAAGGTTACTATGACAACTTCGTCTGTTAAGGTATTACCTATTAGTTATTCTGACATTGTTACATCTTCAACTCCATCTTATGAGTATAAAACTACAGGCACTTCAACTTTTACTGTAACTAAAAATGGAACAACTACGTTATATGGATATGTAAAAACATCGGATAATAAGAAAAGTTCGTGTAGTAAAAAAGTAATAAAAGATACAAATCCAGAAAGTGTTAGTATTACTGCGACGGATTATACTCAGGGGTGGTCTAATAAAAATGTTACACTAAAAGCAAATATTAAAGAGGGAGCAGCTGTATCTGGTTATAAGAGTAGTTATACATATCAATGGTATAAAGATGGTGCAATAATTAGTGGAGCAACAAGTAGCACATATTTATCTAAAGAAAGTGGTAACTATACAGTAAAAGTAACTTCAAAATCAGGGAAAACAGCTACTAGTGATAAATTTAATGTATTAGTTGATACAGTAGCTCCTAATACACCAACTATTAGTGCTAAAAATTATGGTAGAAGTATAGATTTTAAATATTCTTCAAGTGATTCAGAATCGGGTGTTAATCATTATGTTTTAAACTATATTAATAGTACAGTGATGGGGGCAAGTTCTACTAAATATGAGTCTGTAATATTAAGTTCTAGTTCTAATACATATTCAATAAATACACAAACTAGTAATACTTATAAATATTATATATGTGCTGTAGATAAAGCAGGAAATGAAAAATGTAGTAATAAAATATCAACTACTACTTATATGGGTATTAAAGCTGCTAATCGTACTAAAGGTTCTAAAATAAGATATGGAACAAAAGATTGGTATGTTATAAATGATAGTGGATCATCTAAAGGATCATATTTGACTTTGATAGCTGCAGATGTAGCTGGATATACTTCTGGTGGTAATGACTATAATTATGCAAATACATATTTAAATGATCAAAGTCTTCCAAACGGTTACATGGCTTCTAATAGTCTTATTAAGAAAGATTGTAATAATGGTGGAATATTTAAACAAAATGGTAATTGTATAACTAGTGATAGTGGAAATAATGGTTATAATTATTATTCAGATTTAAGTAGTCCATATTGGATCGGTTCTGGAACAGTTGTGGTTCCTTATGCTTATTCTATTTATAGTGGGTACAACCAACATATGAAGGCAATAGGTGCAGCAGCAAGTTTTACTAATGCTAATCCTGATAAAAATGAGATAACAGCAAGTTATAATTCATATGCTTCTGTTAGTCATCAAAATGTATTATCAACTTTAAATCGTTCAAATAGTGACTTATCATTTAGTTATAATGGTACAGTTATAAAATCTTCGTGGTATGGTAGTGATTATTTTGTATACTTTATGGTTAGACCTGGAAGTTCATCAAGACTTTCAGTATATAAATATGCAGTTTTATTTGATTGTGATGGGGATCCACAAAATTGTAAAACTGGAAATAGTGATTCTTACCAAAAATTTCTTGATACAGGAATTTTGAGTGTTAAAGTGTGTGGTGGTGGATATATGAGTAGTTATCCATATTTATCTTGGAAGGCAAGTTCATCTTCAAGTCTTTTGTATGGTAGAGGAAGTTCAGCATTTTCATTTGATTCATGGAGTTCATCAAAATCTATGACTAATGTATATGTTGCTGGCAAATCAACTTCTACTACAGTTTCAGATTCTACTTATGGAGTAAAACGATTATATGATAATAGATCAGATAGTAATTGTAGAAATTTTGGAACTGATACAATATCATCTACTACGGCTTACTTTTATTATCGACCATATATTTATGTATATGAGAGTTATGATAAAGATGGAAAATAGAAAAATTTTAATAGTAATATTATTAAGTCTAGTTTTAGGGATTATAATAATTTGTAATTTAAATTGTATTACTTTAGAAAAAAGAATAGATAATTTAAAAGAAAATGATATTGTCTTTGTTTATGATTCTACTGAACGAAATTATCTTTCTTTTAATTCTAGTATTCAAGAAATAAAATACTTTGATGATTTATATAATTTAAATATAAAATACTTTGATTTGAAAGGTAATAAAAAAATTTATCAAAAATTGAAAAAAAAAGATAAGAATTTTGTATATTACTATGAACCTGTTCTTTATATATTTAAAAAAACAGAGTTTGTATATTTAAATAATCTTGAAGAAAAAAGTGAGGTATATAAATTTTTAAAACAAAATAATTGCATTGATAAAAATAATCAATATGAGATATTATCTGCTAAAACATTCAATGATTTAAAACAAAAAAATGAGAGTTCATTGATTATTATAGAAGATGGAAGTGATACATCATTCGAGCTAAGAAAAAAAATTTTTAAATTAAGTAAAAAATATAAGTTTAAATTTTATTCATTTGAGCCTAATTTAATAACTAATATAGATGCAAATTATCCACATTTTAATGAAAATATGCCATATATATTGATTTATAATGATTCAGGTCAAGTTAATATAATTAAAAATTTAAAAATAGAAAAAATAAAAAAGCAATTGATAAATTTAAAATTTATTAAGGAGGGAAAAAATGAAAAATAAATTATTAATTATATGTGCAATTATTTTATTTTCTTTAACAAGTGCTTGTAGTTGTTCTAATAAAAAAAGTGTTGATGATAAAAAAATTCAAAAAATTGGTGTTTTTGAGGTAAAGGAAACTAAAACTGAAAATGTTGATGGTAGTTTAAAACTAAATATATCATTGAAGAACACCTCGGAAAAAACGGAAAAAGTACCACTATTCTATATTAGTTTAATAAATAAAGATAATCTAAAAATTGTCGATATAGAGAATCCAGGTGGACAAAAAGTAGATAAAAATATGTCAACTAACTTTGAAATAAATACTGGTATACAGTATTCAACTGTCACAAAAATTAAATATAAAACTACAAAATAAAAACAAGATCATTTTAATCTTGTTTTTTTTCTTTATAACTGTCACACATAGTGGTTTCTTTACCACCATCACCATTGCAATTACAAACCTTAATTTTATCAAGTTTGCACTTATTATCATCACAATCACAATGTTTGCAATCATGAACAGAACATTTAATTGTTTGTTCGTTGTCTTTCATTTTATCACCCTAATAATATTTTGAACATAAAAAATATTTATATTCATAAAAATTAAATTTAATAATAATATTATATAGGTGATAACATGGACAAGATTAAAATAGGAATACCAAGAAGTTTATATTTTTATTACTATGGAAATTTTTGGAAATTATTTTTAGAAAAATTAGGATTTGAAATTGTATTAAGTCCTAAAACAAATAAAGAAATTATGAATTTAGGACTAAAATATTCTTATGATGAAATGTGTTTGTCCTTAAAAAATTATATTGGACATGTTGCATATCTAAAAGGAAAATGTGATTATATTTTAATTCCAAGAATTGATAATTTTGGATATGATAATCAAACATGTACTAATTTTTTAGCTACATATGATATTATAAATAACTTTTTTGACATAAATATTTTAAACTATAACGTTGAAAATACAAATAATGAAACTGAAGAAAAAGCAATAGTAAATATGGTAGAAAAACTAGGAATTTCTAAAAATAAAGCCAAAAAAACATATAAAGAAACAAAAGAAGAAATAAAAAAAATAGAACACAAACTAATTAAAAATAACTTAAAAAAATTAAGTTCATCAAAAACTAAAATACTAATTGTTGGACATCCTTATAATACAAGAGATGAATACATTGGAAACCCAATAATTAAAATTTTAAATGACATGGAAGTTGATGTTATATATAGTGATTTATTTAATAAAGAAATTGCTAATGCAGAAAGTAAAAAAATATCTAAAACACTTTATTGGAAACATAATAAAGAAATAATAGGATGTATCCCTAGATTAATAAAAAAAATAGATGGAATTATTTTCTTTTCAACCTTTCCTTGTGGACCAGATAGTTTAGTAAACGAACTCGCAATTCGAAAAATAAAAATACCAACCCTTAATTTAATAATAGATGATATAGATAGTTTAACAGGATTTGAAACAAGACTTGAAAGCTTTATTGATGTAGTAAAAGAAAGGAGTAAAAAACTTGCAAAAGCCGAAAATTAGTTTTCCCCATATGGGAAATTATTACATAGTCGCAAATTATCTATTTAACCATATAATTGATGCTGAAATAATGACAGCTCCTAAAATAACTTCAAAAACAATTGAATTAGGTACAAAATATAGTCCAGATTTCGTATGTACTCCTTTTAAATATACATTAGGAACAATGATTGAAGCCTTAGATAATGGAGCAAACATTTTATTTCAAGCAGGAGGTGGATGTAAATATGGATACTATGCTGAATTACAAGAACAAATCTTAAAAGATTTAGGATACGAATTTACTTATATAAATTTAATTAGTCAAGGAAGAACAGATTTAAAAAAAATATGTAAATATTTAAAAGAAATAGATAAAAAATTTAATCCTATAAAAGGATTTTATTACCTTTTTATTGCATCAAAAATGGTTAAATATATGGATAAAATAGATAATTATATAAGACTAAATATAGGATTTGAACAAGAAAAAAACAGTTTTGAAAATTTAAATAAAAAAATGCTAAGAGAATTTAGTAAAACAAAAGGATTAATCCATTTATATAAAATATATAGAAAATATAAAAGAGAATTTAAAAAAATTAAAACTAATAAACCTAATAATCCAATAAAGGTTGGAATAATTGGTGAACTATATACTTTAATGGAACCATATTCCAATTATAACCTTGAAATAGAATTAGCTAAATATGGAATGGAAGTAAAAAGATATACTAATGTACATTATCTCTTATTTGAAAAAAGTAAAAAAATCAAAAAATATTTAAGGTACTCAAAAGATTATATTAAATATAAAATGGGTGCAGATGCTGCTGATAATGTAGCTCATGCAAAATACCTATGTGAACATAATTATGATGGAATTATTCATATAAAAGCTTCCTTTTGTACACCAGAAATCGGTGCTATGCCAATAATTAATAAAATATGTAAAAAATATGATGTACCAGTTATTTTTTTCTCTTTTGATGCCAATACATCAGAAGTAGGAATAAAAACAAGATGTGAAGCTTTTTACGATATGATAGAAATGAGGAGAAAAAATGAAAAATTGTTATCTAGGAATTGATATAGGTTCTATTTCAACGAAAGGCGTAATTATAGATGAAAATAACAACATAATTAGATCATTATATATATGGACAGAAGGAAATCCAATAAAAGCAACAGAAAAATTAATAAATGGCCTTAAGGAAGGATTAGTAGATGACTATGTAATAAAAGGAATTGGAACAACAGGAAGTGCTAGAAAACTGATAGGATTAATGTTAGATGCAAATGTTGTCAAAAACGAAATAACGGCACATGCTGTTGGAACTTTATCTAAATATCCAGATGTAAGAACAATTTTAGAAATTGGTGGTCAAGATTCAAAAATGATTATTTTAAATAATGGTATTATAACTGATTATTCAATGAATACATTATGTGCAGCAGGAACAGGTTCTTTTTTATCAAGTCAAGCTAAAAGATTAGGAATTGATATTAAAGACTTTGGTAAAATGGCATTAAAAAGTAAAAATCCAGTTAAAATAGCTGCGAGATGTACTGTGTTTGCGGAATCAGATTTAATTCATAAGGCACAAGTTGGATATCAAAAAGAAGATATTATAGCTGGTCTTTGTAAAAGCATTGTTCTAAACTATTTAAACAATGTTGGAAAAGGTAAAAAAATATATGGACCAATTGTTTTTCAAGGTGGTGTAAGTAAAAATGATGGCGTTAAAAAATACTTTGAAGAAGTGTTAAAACACGAAGTAATAGTTGATCAAGATAGTCATTTAATGGGAGCTTTAGGAATAGCTATTTTAGCTAAAAATAATAAAATAAATAAAAAATATGATTTAAATATAAAGAATGTTAAATTTGATACCATTGGAATGGAGTGTAATAAATGCTCTAATAATTGTGAAATATTAAAAATATATAAAGATGATAAATTAATCGATGCTTGGGGTAGTCGATGTGGAAGAGAATTTGTAAAATAATTTGACAACTAAAAATTAATAGTGTATAAATGTACTAGATAAAAAGGAAGTGGATTATGCCTAAGAAATTAGTAATAGTGGAATCACCTAGTAAATCAAAAACAATTGAAAAATATTTAGGTACAGATTATAAAGTAGTATCCTCTAAAGGTCATATTAGAGATCTTGCAACGACTGGTAAATTTGGACTTGGTGTCGATATAGAAGATCATTTTAAACCAAATTATAAAATAATTAGAGGAAAGAAAAAAGATGTTGATAGTCTTAAAAAAGATTGTGAAAAATCAGATTTTGTTTATCTAGCAACCGACCCCGATCGCGAAGGGGAAGCTATTAGTTATCATCTTTATGATGTACTTGGTTTAAATGAAGAAAATTCAAAACGTATTGTTTTTAATGAAGTTACTAAAAATGCTATTATAGATGCTTTAAAACATCCTCGTGAAATTGATAAAGATTTAGTTAATTCACAAGAAACAAGAAGAATCTTAGATAGAATTATAGGATTTAGATTAAGTAAATTAATGCAGTCAAAAACAAGTGGATCTAGTGCTGGTCGTGTACAAAGTGTTGCTTTAAAACTAATTGTTGATCGTGAACGTGAAAGACAAAACTTTAAAGCAGAAGAATATTGGACTATTACGGCTTTATTTAATGAGATGGAAGCTGAACTATTTAATTACAACCATAAAAAAATAGAAATTAAAAGTGAAGTAGAAGCAAATGAAATATTAGATAAAATAACTAATTCTTTTACAATAGATAGTATTGATAAAAAAGAAAAGAAAAAAAATAGCCCAATGCCATTTACAACTAGTACTTTACAACAAGTAGCATCCACTAAGTTAAATATGAATGCTCGAAAGATAATGAGTATTGCTCAAAAATTATATGAAGGTATTGAACTTGCAGATGAAACAGTGGGTCTTATAACTTACATGCGTACTGATTCAACACGTCTTTCTAATGATTTCGTAAATGAAACATTAACTTTTATTAAAAATAAATATGGAAGTGAATATGTAGGACGAGTTAAAGTTGCTAAGAAAAAAGAAAATGTTCAAGATGCTCATGAAGCTATTAGACCAACCAGCATAAAACGTGATCCTATTAGTGTAAAGCCATATCTATCAGATGATGAATATAAATTATACCGTTTAATATATTATCGTGCTCTTGCATCTTTAATGAGTGAGGCTAAAACAAATAATACAACTATTGTATTAGATAATAATAATTATCAATTTAAAGCAACTGGTAGTGTAATTACTTTTGATGGTTATTTAAATGTCTATAAGGATTATGAAGATACTAAAGACAGGATTTTACCACCATTAGATGATTATAAATCAAATGTATTGGTTTCTAAAGAAATTACTAAAGAACAACATTTCACACAACCACCAGCTAGATATACAGAAGCAAAACTTGTTAAAGCAATGGAAGAACTTGGAATAGGAAGACCTAGTACATATGCAACAATTATGGGTAATATAAAAGATAGAGGATATGTAAATATTGAAGAAAAAAAATTCGTTCCAACAGAAATTGGGTTTGAAGTAACAGATAAATTACAAGAATTTTTTAGCCATATTATAAATGTAGAATATACAGCAAACATGGAAACGGATTTAGATAAAATCGCTGAAGGAAAACTAGTATGGTATGAAACCTTAGAAAAATTCTTTAAAGACTTTGAACCAGCAGTTGAAGAAGCCTTTGATAAAATGGAGAAGAAACCACCAGAAGAGGTAGGAGAAGATTGTCCAAATTGTGGTCATCCTCTTGTAAAAAGAAAAGGACGTTATGGAGAATTTATAGCATGTAGTAATTTTCCAGAATGTAAATATATTAAAACTGAAAAAAAGGAAGAAAAAGAAATAATTGATTGTCCAAATTGTGATGGTAAAATTATTGAAAAGAAAAGTCGTAGAGGTAAGATTTTTTATGGATGTAATAATTATCCAAAATGTAAAACTGCATATTGGGATAAACCAACTGGAGAGTTGTGCCCAGAATGTAATAGTATGTTAGTTGAAAAAAAGAATGAAATAAAATGTAGTAATTGTGACTTTAAAAAATAAGTCACTTTTTTTATTTGACAAAAAAAATTAATTATTGTAGTATATGCTTGAGGGGATATTATGGAAAGAAAGTTATATAGTTTAGAGGCAATAAATAGTAATAATAAAGCAGATAGATGTGTTATAAAGATTAAAAATGATAATGGTGAGTATGAACAAAAGTCTTATTTAGCGCGTATTGATGAACATATTACAACTTATTTTAAAAATAAAAAACAATTACTATATTATTTAAAAGAAAAGAAAATAATTGCTGGATATTACGACGATATAAAAATAACTTATAGACATAATGGGATAAATGCCTTAGAATTAGAATTTAATACAAATGAAATATTAAAGGAAATAGCAAAAGATAGTAAAACAAATATTGATATAGAAAAATGTGAAAAACAATTTAATTACGTATTAAACAAATTTATTAATTTGTGCAAAGAAGATGTGTTTTTTGACCTTATTAATAAAAGTGAGCAAATACCAGAACATTTAAAAAGAAGTGCTAATCAATTAAATAAACTTATAGAAGATAATACTAATGATAGTATAAAGACCAAAATGGAAATAAAAAACACTGTAAGAAATATGCTTATGAATTATAAAAACTTTAGAACCATTCTTATGTATATAGATAGTTATACAAATAACAAAGAAATATTTAAAACGACATTACTTCCAAATGCTAAAAAAAGGCAAAAACAACTAGAAATAAAGGAAGAAATTGTTGATTATGATAGAGAAGAAAAAGAAGAATTTTTAACAGAAGAAGAAATTGAATATGGTTATCATGGAAATAAACCGACAAGATAGTAAAATATCTTGTTTTTTTAATTTTTTGTTCTATTTTTTTTGTATCGACATATTATTTGTTCATAAAGTATTATAATCAGAATAAATTAAAGTAGGTGATAATATGGCAAAAAGATTCAAGACAAAAAAAAGACATAAATTTAAACTATTTAAAATCATAATTATTTTATTACTAATAATTTTGTTTATTCAGATCTTATTTAATTACATCTTAAAATTAAATATAGCTTCATCTAATGAAGAATTTATAAGAAAAATGCTTAATGATTCTAATCACCACATGATATATGAAAAATATAATAATAATTTATCAAATAAAATTATTAAAGCACTTGCAAATATTGATATTAAAAAACCAACGACCATTTTAACTAAAAACTTTGGATATAAAATAAATAATGATATTAATGGAAAAAATATAGCAGTAGCAAGTGATGTTGATGAAAAAGAAAATTTGAAAGTTAAAACAAAATATATAAAAGATCCAAATCCAACTGAAGTAAAAGAACCGAGAGTATATATATATAATACTCATCAATTAGAAAATTATAGTGCAACCAATTTTGAGGATTATAATATTACTCCAAATGTTTTAATGGCATCTTATATGTTGAAAGAAAAATTGAATAAAAATAATATTCCTACTATAGTTGAAACTTCTAACATAAATGAATTTTTAAATTTAAATGGATGGAATTATGCAAGTAGTTATAAAGCAAGTCGATTTTATGTACTTGATGCTTTAAGTAAAAATAATAAACTAGATTTATTGATTGATCTACATAGAGATGCTATATCAAAAGATAAAAGTACAGCTCAGATAAACGGAAAAAATTATGCCAAAGTATTATTTGTTGTAGGTTTAGAACATGAAAATTATGAAGCTAATTTAGAATTAGCTAATAAATTAAACAGTCTAATAAAAGAAAAATATCCAGCAATAAGTAGAGGTGTAATAACAAAACAAGGAGCTGGCGTTAATGGAATATATAATCAAGATTTAAGTCCAAAATCAGTTTTAATCGAATGTGGAGGTAAAGAAAATAGTATAGATGAAGTTATGAACACAACAGAAATTTTAACACAAATTATAAAAGAATATTTAGGTGATTAAATGAAAACAGAGGATAAAAAAAAGTTAGGAAGTAAAATATGTACTAAAATATTTATGGCTTTATTTGTCGCTTTTTTAGCTTTATATTTATCAGAAAAAGGTGGATACTATGAATATGAACAGCATAAGCAAACCACTTTAACTAAAGAAAAAATAAAACAATTTGAAAAGGATGTTGCTTTAGGTAAAAATGTTGATATAAAAGATTATACAACTGAAGACAATATTAATTATGAAACTAAGGTGTCTAAAGCTGGACTTAATATATCTAAAAATTTAGGCGAAGTAGTTAAAACTGGAATTGAAGGAACTTTTAGTTTTTTAAATGATTTAATTGAGGGATAAGTTTACACTTATTAACATTTATGACTTTGAAATCTTAACTTTAGTATGATATATTGGACTTGGTGATAATATGAAAATGGATATTAAGAAGAATAAATTAACTAAAAAATATAAATTAACTAAAAGATATCCACTATTTGTATTGAATAAAAAAATAAGATATCATAAAAAGTTAGCAAGAGGATATGATAAAGTCGGATATATTTCAATGCAATTAGGAAAAGAATTAGAAGAACTATGGGATGATGATTATGTAATAGGAATTCATCGTACGGGATATAGTAATGCGAATGAAATAATTCAAGATGTCTTTACAAACGGTTTGATAAATAATGGCGATTCAATGTTAGGCTGTACATATACAAAACCAGATGAAATGATTAATCTTGAGAAAACAGTATCAGTTTTTTCTGATTTAAAATTATTGGTTTGGCAGTTAAAAACAGCTTCAGGATATAAAGAATCACAAGGTAGTTTTGTTATAAAAATTCCTAAATCTTATCTTGGACAAGCAGAGGGAGAAATAAAACCGATTTATTATAAAGAAAATGGGTTATCAATCAGATTGCTCCCTGAATATATTTATGGATATGTACCATGTGATAATTGTAATTTAGGAGAAATGATAAAAAATCCTAATTACATGAATATTCATAATTATAGTAATGAAGGTTTATTGTATGAAAGTGATGCTCTATTTGAAATGAAGAATAAAAAGACAAAATAATGAAGGAGAAAAATATGAAAAAAATTTTATTAGTAATTTTAATGATAATCATTATTGCTTTAACAGGATGTTCTATTTATTATCAGATTGATCGTTTTAACAAAAAAGAAAAAACATCTGTAAAAGAAAATATAGAAAAACCAAAGGAAAAAGTAGAAAGGCTTAATACTGATAGTGAAGAAGTAACCAAATTAATGAATAGTATTAATTCCGTTAATAAAAATATCAGTATTAATGGTGAGGATAAAATGGGTTATTTTTATCTAAAAGATAGTTATAAACAAAATGAAATAGATGATAGTATTAAACTTTTGTTAGGATTAAATACTTTTGATCTAAATCAACTTTATCAAGCTGATAATAAAGCAATTTTGAGTGCTGAAGAAGTAAAAACATCTATAAAAAATATCTTTGGACCAAATGTGACTTATAATGATGTGATAAAACTTGATACTTGTAATGAAAAAATTGGGATTACCACTTTTGATTCAACTAGTAATAATTATACTGTTTTGGCGCCAGCCTGTGGTGGAACATTACTACCATACTATAAAACAAAAATAATGAGTGCAGTTAAGTATGATGATCGAATTGAAATTAAAGAAAAGGCAATTTATGTTGTACCTAATTTACAAGATATGAATAATATGACTTCTAATATATATAAAGCTAATAAATTAGAATTGATTTCAGAAAATACAAATGTTGATAATGGTTCAGAAGAAGAATATAAAAAATATTTTGAAAAAACAGATACCTATAAATACATTTTTAAATTAGAAAATGAAAATTACTATTTTGAATCAGTCGAAAAAATAAACTAGGAAAAACTAGTTTTTTTTGTTATAATCTAAATAGGTGATAGAATGAAAAAAATATTACTATTAATTGCATGCTTATTTTTAGCTTGTGGATGTAATCATAAAATGGAGTATCAAAAAATAGACTTAGATCAAGCAAAAGAAAAAATAAATAAAGGGGCTTATCTAATTGATGTTAGATCAAAAGAAGAATATAAAATAGGACATATAAAAGGAGCATTAAACATTCCGGTAGAAGAAATAGAAAATCCGGATAAAAAAATAATAACTAAAACCGATACAATTATTGTTTATTGTCGAAGTGGCTCAAGAAGTAAACGGGCTGCTTTAAAACTAATCGAAAAAGGATATAAACATGTATACGATTTTGGAGCTATGGAAAATTGGAAGTAGGAGGATATGATGGGAAGAAAAAGTAAAAAACAAAAACGAGAAGAAAATATGATTGGAAGCTTTTTAATCGCACTAGTGGTAGTTATGTTACTAGCTCTAGGAATATTAATTGGCAAACTAATTTTTAAATTTTAATCAAACTAGAAAAAACTAGTTTTTTTTGTTATAATGGGAAAAGGTGATATTATGAACGAAATAAATTCTTTAGTTATGACCTTAGTAACAGGTTTATTTATGCTTATCGGATTAATAATTATTACATTTACTAAAAACAATGAAAAAGTCGTTAATTTTTCAATTAGTATGGCATTTGGTGTTATGGTAATGTTAGTAATATTAGAATTGATACCTGAATCATATGAACTTGTATCAGATTCCTTTAATAAACCATTAAACTTTGTAATTATTTTTTTATTTATACTAATAGGAATTATAATATTAAAAATATTAGATAAATTCATACCAGATCATGATATAGAGGAAGAAAATGAAAAAGAAATAAATGAAAACTTTCTACATATTGGAATTGTATCTAGTATTGCATTAGTACTTCATAATTTGATTGAGGGAATGGCTATATATAGTACAATGAAAACTTCCTTTGATATGGGAATACTTGTAACAATAGGAGTTGGACTTCATAATATTCCGATGGGAATGATTGTTTCTTCAACTTTTTATAAAGCAAATAAAAACTTAAAAAAAACAGTTTTATTTACATCTTTAATCGCATTATCTACATTTTTAGGTGGACTAATAATGTTTGCCTTAAGTAGTTATATTACCAATTTACTTCTTGGAATTTTACTTTGTATTACTTTAGGAATGATTATTTATATAGTAGTATTTGAATTGTTGAGTGAAATTCTTCATAATAAAAATAAAAAAGAAAGTTTTATTGGGATAGCATTTGGTATTTTAATCTTTATCTTAAGTTCTTTTTTCGAATAATAATAAATTGACTTTAATTATATAATATTATAAAATTAAACTAGGTGATAGAATGAAAAAACAAGGATTTACTTTAATAGAACTTATGGGTGTAATTGTTCTTCTTGGACTTATAGTTACACTTGTATTTCCAAATGTTGTAGATGTAGTTCAAAAAAAACAAAAAGAAATATCAGAATCTAAACTAAAAGTTATTTATAATGGTGCTAAAAATTATTGTATTAAAACTGATCAATCATTTCCTTGTGAAGTTGAATTAGAAACACTTGATAACGAAAATGAAATACCTTTTGAAATAAATGATTATAAAGAGAATGGCAGTTATGGAGATTATACTTGCATTGTTGTTGAAAAAACAAATAATAATAAATATTCATATAATCACAAAAATAATTGTTAAAAAAAGTTTTATATGATATAATTAAGATGCTAGAAGGATAATATAGAAAAAACCTACAAGTTTAACGATTGGGATTCTAATTTATTAATGGTGTTGAAAGCTTATGTTTACATAAGACTCCTAAAATTAATAATGTGATGCCCACCTGGGAGATCAGGTTTTATCGTTAATTTATCCTTCTAGTTTTTATGTGCATAAATCTTGTTTTTTTTTACTTTGATTGTTATAATTAGAATAGTAGGAGGATATTAGTATGGCCAAAAAGAAAAAGAGAAAAGAAACAAAAAAGAAAGATACAGGATATAAAGTAGAACTAATTGGATTATTACTTATCCTAATAGCTATTATCGGTTTTATTCCAAATACAGGACCAGTCGGAGAATTTATAAGTGATTTTTCTGTCTTTTTAGTAGGTACTTGGTATAATTTATTACTAGCAGCTTTAATGGTTGTTGGAGTATATATGATGATAAAACGTGAGAAACCAGATTTTTTTACATCCAAACTTATAGGATTATATATTTTTATAATTGGAATTTTAGTTTTCTCACATGTTAAATATTTAGAAAATACTAAACTAGAAGGATTAGAAATAATAACAGAAACAGTAAATAATTTTATGTCATCAAAAAGTCATGTTAATGTAGGTGGAGGAATTATAGGAGCAATTTTCTCTTTGCTTTTTGTAACTCTATTTGCTTTGAACGGAACTAGAATAGTAACTTTAGCGCTACTAATTTGTGGTTCTGTTATGTTTACAGGTGTTTCAATGTATGATGCTATTAAAGCAATAATAAATAAATTAAAACAATATAAGAAAAAAGAAAAAGAAATAAAAGATAAAAAAGAAATAGAAAAATTAGAAGATAATTATGATAAAGATGATAAAATAGTTGTTTCATCGGTTGATGAACTTATACATATGCCAGTTGAAGATAAAATTACAGTTAATGATGCGACTGGTGAAGTAATTGAAAAAGTAGATGAAAACAGTAACTAT
>OBHU01000737.1_pt1 | contig 21831 bp, 20 predicted proteins | sample 1519071 | NCBI WGS metagenome assembly OBHU01 (sample SAMEA2452135, study PRJEB22498) | human gut metagenome
TCCTAATATTCGATATTGCAGTAGGATATTTCTGTATGTACATTGCTGCTTTGCTGAAATTCAATGTTCTTAAACGAAAGAACCAAGTATTGGAAAACGCCTTGACAGAAAAGCAACAAGAAAATGTAGCAATTCTATTGGAACATCAGAATGAAAAGCAGCAAGCACTTCAGCAAAGAGAACTTGAATGGTTAGCAGATAAAATCACGATGTTCACTGAGGAAGAGCAGAAAGCTATTCTTGCCAGTGCTTGCGCATTTGCAGAACACGGTTTGATAATCACTCCCTCAATAACCATTCAGCTAAAAGATACATGTAGTCAGCAAGATCTTATGTATTTTGTTTGTTCTACTTTTTTCAACATGGGCAAGAAGCGTAGTGATATTGTAAGTTTTTTATCCCAGACCTTTCCGCTTTACTTTCCTGCCGGAGAAAGTGTATTGGCTAAAAAGATGCCAGGAGTTGAAAAGCTAAAGGAAATGAGAGAGAAGGAAAATAAATCTAAGTAGGGATATTCAGTAAATGTCCCTAAAAATAAAATGGTATATGAATATGATAGATTCTAATCATCCCATATGCTATTTTTGTAAACGGTATAAGTCTGCATAAACATTAGGGCTGGATGCTCACGCTGATAACACCTAGCATAATAAACACTTGCCTTTGTTGAGTGTTCTGTCCTTTCAATGATGTTCCTCTATTTGTTCTCTTGTCATAATCCAATGTTTTATCCCATGTAAATAAAATCGTCTTGACTATAAGTTTTGTTGAAAATAATCCATCTACCTCCTCTGTTACTGTGCATGAATATATGATATGGCATTATCACAAATAACCACACAAGTGTCAACAAGACCGTAACGATAGCCTTGTTTACAATCTTTCCAACGGAGTTGATATGTGCAAAAATCTTTTTCATCAGAATAATGTGTAAATGAATGGTGCTATTGCAGTATCTGCAAAGATTACGAATAGCCCAATTATCAACAGCAACAGAATGATTGGTGCAAGCCACCATTTCCGTTGTGAGTATATGTATATAAATAGTTCCTTTATTAAATCCATATCACTTCTTTATCAAATTATTACCTATTACCAAAGCATCCAAACCAGAGTTTAAGTAAGTCCTAATTGCATCTTCCGGAGTGCATACTATAGGTTCACCCATGACATTGAAACTTGTGTTCAGTAACATCGGGCATTCTGTTTTTTCATAGAATGCTTCAAGCAATTTATATAGCTTGTTATTATATTCTCTATGTAGAATCTGAGTTCTTGCACTCATATCTTCATGAGTAACTGCATCAAATCCCTTTTTCTTCATTGTGTAGGTGAACATCATGTGTTCGCTTTCTGTTCCGTGTAGTTCCATTATCTCATCTGCATACTTATCCAGTACTACAGGTGCAAACGGACGGAACTCTTCACGAAATTTAATCTTGGAGTTGATCTTGTCTTTCATCTCTGTATTCCTCGGATCTGCAAGAATGCTTCTGTTACCCAAAGCTCGTGGTCCAAACTCCATTCTGCCTTGGTACCAACCGACGACTTTTCCTTCATGCAACAGTTCTGTTACTTTGTCACACAATTCTGCATCTTTAAGATGCTTGTATATCAATCCGTTATATTCAATTGCTGCCACGATACGATTATCATCATACTCAGGACCTATGAATGAAGTATCCTCAATCTTACCATTCATCAATGATGAGCAAACTAATGCTGCACCAATAGCACATCCAGAATCATCAGGAGCATAAGGCACATATATATTGTCAAACAAGTGAGTCTTTAGTAATACACCATTGGCAGCACAATTCATAGCGCAACCGCCTGAGATACATAGATTTGTCTTACCCACTATGTTCTTTACAGTAACTGCTAACTTACAGAAAATCTCTTCCGTAATTAACTGTATTGCCAAAGCAAGGTTCTTGTGAGATATGGTAATTTCTTCTCCAACATTTCGTTTACTGAGACCAAATAACCTTTCCCACTTCTTGTCATTGACCATCTTATCGGAATACATGAAAGAGAAGTACTTTGTATTGAGCACAATACCTCCATCCTCATGAATCTCTGCAAGATTATCCTTGATTATACTGACAAAGCGATTTGTTTCTTCCGAATTCTTGTTGCCGTATGGTGCTAATCCCATGACCTTGTATTCATCAGAGTTCACTTTGAATCCCAAAAAATACGTAAAGGCAGAATACAATAGTCCTATGGAGTTTGGATAAATTTGCTGTTGAATCAAAGTAATTTTATCGTTAGACACACTATAAATAGATGTTGTAGAATCCTCACCAACCGCATCCAATACCAGTATTGCAGCATCCTGATATGGTGATAGGAAATATGCGTTAGCTGCATGTGCGAGATGATGATCAACAAATCGAATGTCAGCCTTAACACGACTATAGACTTCTTTCAATTCTTTCTTTATGGTCTTTCGCATATTCAGTCGTTCTTTGAGCCATATAGGAACAGACTTCAAGAAACGATCATAACTTTTGGGAGCATAAACAATACTATCCTTAATGATGCGTTCGAACTTCCTGAATGGTTTCTCGTAGAAAGTAATAATATCCACATCATCTAATGATATTCCTGCGTATTCCATACAAAACTGAATAGCCAAAATCGGGAACCTGTTATCATGTTTCTTTCTGCTGAAACGTTCCTCCAACGCTCCAGCTACGATTTTTCCATTCACTATTAGTGCAGCAGACGAATCATGATAATATGCAGTTATTCCCAATACGACCATCAGAACTTCATATAAAAGAAATTTATACTTGGATTATTTGCCAATAAGATGTCAAGCACAAAAATTATACTTGTTATTGGAACTTCTTTCAAAATATAGCGATCCGAATCCTTGTGTCTGAATATGATATCCTTGGTAGAACTTCTGTCAGCAAACCATAATGCACACAAAGAAACAAATACTCCAACCACAATAGAATTGTCTATAGGTTGATATTCCGTAACCTTTATAAGACGAAACACAAAATCTTCAATCTCATTAACATCAAACAATTGCCATAGAAGGGTGCAAACCAGAAAGACGAAAGCCCCATAGTATCTATTGCCCTTGATATTAAGGTTTCGTTCCGTTATTAAAAGTATCGCATGAGTTATTCCCCATACGATAAACGGGATAGACAAGTCATGCCATATTGCACTAATAACAAAAACCAATAAGATATTCAATATCCATTGCCTTGCTGATATTCTGTTGCCACCTAAAGGGATGTAAATGTAATCTCTCAACCAAGTTCCTAATGTGATATTCCATCTCTTCCAGAAATCTCGAAATGTCCTGCTACAATATGGTGAATTAAAGTTCTCTGGAAGATCTATACCTAACAATTTACCAAATGCAACGGCAAAAATAGAATACGCATAGAAATCAAAGAAGAAAGCCACTCCATAACATAAGATGCTGCATACCTCATTCAATCCATCATAGTCGTCATTGCATAGGATATATAATCTGTCTGCAATGACAAATTTATAGAAACACGCAAAGATGCACATCTTGATTGGAAGATAAAGTTTCTTCAATGTAGGTTTCTTCTTCCCTCTCAGTTGTCTAACAAAATCATCGGCTCTATCAATCGGGCCTGCAAATATCTTTGGAAAGAAGAATAAGTAACAGAGAATTTCCAAAGCCGTATAATTCTTGTAATCACGATATTGGTTTATAATCAAAGATATTGCAGAAAATGCAAATACAGAATAACCCAAAGGAAGGATCAATCCCAACGGACTCTTCAACGTAAAGAATGCCGAAACGAGAACAGCGATATCAGTAATTACCACAGCTTTACTCAGGCTCTTTCCTATGAAATTGGAAGATAACACGATGATAACAGACATAACAAGAAACATCAAGACATACATCTTGACGAAGCAAGTCAATACACCTACACTTGACAACCATATTAATATCTGATATAGTTTTGTCATTTTTTTAGCTTTATATGGTAAATGCCATCATTGATGCCGAAGACACCTGCAAACCATAGATCATCATCAGAAATGCCAAAAGCAGGATCCCACTCATCACCGAGAGTATGTGTTATCTGTCGGCTTTGCTTCTGTTCCATGTCATAGATAAACAAATCCCAATTTGTATCCTTGTTTCCTGCATAAGCAATGTACTTCCCGGAAGGTGATACCGCAATATCCCAAATATCGTATGGATGCTTTAATACAACGCATTTCTTGCCTGTTGCTACGTCATAGCTTTTAATCACAAAGTGGCTATCTTGTGTTTCTTTCTGAATATAATAGATATGTCGATCATCATTCGAAAATACTGGTCGCCAACATTCTACACCATCTTCAAATTGCGTTTGTCTGCCTGTTGCGATATCATACAGTACAATGCTGGGAGTCGTGTGTTCCATTGTCCAGGAAGGAAAGGCTATCTTTGTCGCCGATTTATTGACACATGGAATAGCTCCCTTTGCTGGTTTCTTGTTAATAGCAACTTGATGTCCTTTAAAAAAGTCATAGAGAATAACATCTGTATTCAAAGACTCTTGTTCACCCTCTGTAAACACAAGGTATCTACCATCATTTGAAATCATAGGATGTACCAGTTCGCTAACACCTCGCCACAATTCCTCACGATAACCATTGTTCATATTCAATCTATTTATGGTATAATAGTGTTCTGTTTGAGACTGATACACCATAGTACCATCGGCATGAATCGTTGGATATCGCTCATGGTAATTACCCTCACTCAAATAGTCATACCCACCACTTATCGAGCTTAACTCTTTGACAATCCTCTCTGCTATAAGCTGGTGTCCAACTACATTCATGTGCTCATCATGTGTAAAGAATGGAAATGAGTTGGATTGCCTGAACTCTGTTGTCAAATCATAAAGTTCCACTCTAAGAGCATTCGCTATCGATTGGCATAATTTATTTGGAATAGAAAGATCAATCTCTTCTTTGCTTATATTGTACTCATCCAAAACCTCCTTCAACAATTCTGGCGAAATCTGTTCTTTTGAAGGAATAAAGATAAGTACCAACTTACCACCAATAGATTCAACTTCTTTTTTGAATTCAGAGATACTTTCCTTGAAAGCCCTCTTGTCGACTTCCTTGTAATCAGACGTTTGTTTGAAAAAGATATTGTTGTCGATATTATCTTCCTTGTTAGGAAAGAATGGTTCCGTCCATCTGCCCAATGGCAACTCATCGCTATTGGCTATGTTATATTCGAAGTAGCGATATAGTGCCGACCACTCCATGATGTAATCCTGTAAGGATGGCTGATGTTCTCTGATATTCATAAAGTCGTTAAAAGCTCCTATCTGGAGGAACACAACTTTGGGAGACAACTTTTTGCCCTTGTCTTTGAAATAATTCAACTCATCATAAAGACCAGCCCCGCTTATACCAGCATTAACTATGACTTTATCGGGGAAGTCTTTGTAAATCAAAGAGCTGAACAACTGATTGTATTCTACCTGAGCACCTTGTGTATATGAATCTCCGATAAACAGCCAATCACATTTTTCAATCTTCTGATCCTGTGAGGATAAATCATCAACCCTATATCCTTGACAATTTGTCTTGTATCGTGTTATAAATTCAGGGTCATTGAACTGTTGGTCGAGATAAGGTTTATTGAAATAGTATTTCCCATGCAGTTCATACAGGTTCGGTATCTCTTTATATGCATACACCATCGTGAAAATCACCTCTGCATGAAAGAGTATGCTCGCAATAGCTGCAAGGTTGAATGCCCAAACTTTCAACCTCAAACTACGAACTCTCGAAATGGCTAAACCAATGCTCACGATAGTTATAGGCAATAAAAAAGCAATGACCATACTCTGGTAGTATTGCCATAAAACTATTGGATTCCACAATAGCAGTAGCACCAATAGGAGGTTTATTACTTTCAGTCGCTTTCGAGTCATTCTACATTAAAGATGAAATCTGTGACTTAATCTGATTCTCAAATACTGTTTTCTCAATGCATTCCAGTTTGGATGTGGTTTTCAGTACTTTTAAGTTAGAGACATTGGGCCATGCCATAATATCTAACAGAGGATCTAATGTTGAGAGATGCAGTGTGGCAAACTTATTTCTGTTAAATTCTAACCAACAGATGCCTTCTGCCTTTCTCGCTGTATATAGAGCTATTCTACAGGTTTGTATGTTCGGAGTGATATTGAACACATTACATGCTATATAATACATGAGCGACAAACAGGTGTAGGCATAATCCCGTTGAACATCACCTTGTGTTTTTGCGCGAATAGATAGCTTACCCGTTGTCTTCAGAGTTGCTTTTTTCATTGGCATCTTCAACGAAGGATCTTCAGTCAGCTCTATGCTTACGTCAATACTCTTAGTCGCCTGATTGTATTTGTAATCCAACTCAATGATGAAAGGCACTATCAATGTATTAGAGAATGAGTGAAAGGCATCATCAACTATATGACTCTCGCCATCAATGATTTCTTGTTGCGCTCTTACACTCGCATCATATACCTTCTTGAAAGAAGCATTGGCTCTATCTGCTTGAGCTTTTTCAATAAGATTGAACAACTTCAGAATCTCATCCCATGCGTCCATACGTTGTTTCTTCACGCTCTCTAAGTTTGCCTTCACAAACTCAGATTCACTAACAGAAGAACTTTTGGGATTGTGAGCCAAATTTCTTGCTTCACTCATAACAAGCTCTTTTATTTCGTTGTCCGTAGGTTTCTTTATATCCAATGTCTTCCACTGGTATGTGCCTTGTGGTTTTACGTTCTGTTGAACAGAATACGATGAAACCAAACGTAATTTACTCTTCTTTTGTATTACAGTATAAGCATCCTGTACATCCTCATACATCTTGAGCATAATGTTGGTCATTTTCTGCTCTGTGGCCTTATGGGTAGAGCTTCGTTTTGCTGTTGACTCGCTTATATCGCCATAGACGGTAAAAAGGTATTCACCATCAGGAGTCAAACACAAGGTTACTCTTCCAGACTTGTAAGAGCTTGATACAGTGTATGTTTCCGAAAGTGAAACGATTGACTTTGGCGGTTTTGAATATATTCTGATTTTTCCCATTATTGTATCGCTTTTAATCCTTCGTATGGTTTTATTGATGTTGTGAACAATCCACAACACATTTCTTTCTTTTTACATTCTTGGCAGATGTCAGGATAGTCGTTCTTCCAATCTGATATGCTCCTTTGGGCGAAATCATGGAAACTATCGGGCAAGAGGCACAACGGTATGTTGTATATACACACATTGTAGCGCCATTCATCCAGAAAATTCAGTGCATTCAATAGATGTGCAATATAATCCTTCGGCTCAACCCAAATATTTTTAGAGTTCTTGATGGCATATCCTGTATATTCCATACCCATGAATGCTATCCATGCAACAAAGGGTAGATTCTTGTGGATAAATTCTGCCATAGGCAAGAACCTTCTGTAGTTAAGCTTATTCATTACTATTCTCAGTTCAATACACGCTCCTACAGATGCCAAGTTGTACAATCCTATTATGGTTTCCTCAAAAGCACCCTTTGCTCCTGCAATTATATCATGATCCTTATAAAAATCGGAATGTAAAGGTATGCCGAAGATGATACGTCCTTCACCAACTTCCATTAAGGTAGATGTGTAATCTGCATCTCTGAAATTGCGACCATTGCTAAGAATGTGAATATCGGTGTCAGGAAGTTGCTCACGAATATACATTATGAGAGAGATTAGCTTTTCGCCTAATAAAGTTGGCTCACCTCCTGTAATACCTATTATGGGTAAATCCTTGGGAGCGTTTTGTATGCGTAACAGGTTTTCTTCGTACAACCAATCAATGTCATCAACATTTATCGGTGGTTGACAGCACATCAAACAATGATTGTTACATTGTTCCGTACAGAACAAAGTATTGTCGTTAGATAATATGTCTAATGGTCTTTGTTTCATACCAACCAACTTTTGAATATCGGCATCACCTCATCATGACGCGTTACTATTAATTCTATAATGTACTCGATGATGGCCTTGTTCTTCCTGCATAACCATGAGTTTGGTCTGTAACCATACGTATCACCTTGGGTAGAATAGTTACGTACAGGATCAGCACCACAATACATTCGTATTGGACAATCAGAGCAACCTGCTATCGTCTCGTTACACCAAATCTTTCCCAATTCTCTTGCCTTCTGACCATAGACAATATCTTCATATTTGTCATCCACACTTCCCAAGCGGAAAGTGTAATCATTGAATTCTGCCAGCATACGTGACTCATCCGATGCATACACATAGCCATCATAATTATATACAAGGACAGAGTTTATGATGCCTGCCGGTGATTGCAAGTCAACAAAACCTGTACAGAAAGGTGTTAACATCTTTCGAAGAATAATAGCAGCAAACTCCTCAATGAAAAACTTTCCGTTAAGGTTAAGCTCTATAATGTGATTAAGGGCTTTCTTGTAGAAATCAATGAACTTGTCTGTATATACGTCCCAATCGGAATTATCTCTTGCAAGTCCGTAAGGATTTAATGCTCTTAGAAAGATGCTGTTAAAGCCTAATCTGTCGTATTCATCAACTATTTCATTTGGGTGAAGAACACCTTCTTCCGATGCAGTCATCAAAGCAGAGACTTGGTCATACCCTAATAATTCTCTTGCCTTTGTTATGCCGGCAACAACCTTCTCATAACTATCTTTCTTGCCTCTGTTTCTATTATGTAGCCATTCAGGACCATCAAGAGATGTAGAAATCAACACATGGTAGGTTTGACAAATATCCATTATCTCCTCTGTCAGATTTATGCTATTCGTACAGAGAACGTAATCTATCTTCCTTTTCTCAGTCTTGTTTGTTTCTTCTGCGCATTCTATGCCATATCTAATCAGCTTGGGCTCCAATGTAGGTTCTCCACCTTGAAACTCCATTGTAAGAAATGGAGAGCGAGACTTAAACATCAATTCCACAGCTTTGCCCATTGTATGAAAGCTCATAGAACAATGTTTGCTTACCTCATCTTGACTTGATGCTTGACAATATACACAATTCTGATTGCAACGAAGGGTTAGGACGAATATATGGAGTGCGGTAAAGTTGTCCAAAAAACCTTTCTTCTCCCTAAGTCTAGCGGCATAGACATTCATCAACGGGGAGAAATAATTGTTTGTTACAAAGAAATTGGCATAAAGGCTTTTGAATAACTCTTCTTCAATAGCTTCCTTGTTCGCTAAACGGCATGCGGTACCAATCGGAACGACAATCATGTCCCCTAATTCATTTATCAAAACCTCTTTATTCTTGATCCTGATAAAGTTAAATGGAAGTATGTGATACTTATTAATCGAAATCATTTTCGTCTAAATTGTCAAATTCGCCAAATGCCTTTGCATATAAAATTGTTTTAATGTCCCTGGTCTCTGTATTGATGATTTCCCTTAACTTAAAATCATTCATTTTATCCCAAAAATCGTTGACATCAAAATCATCGTCTGTTTTATGAATTATTGTAAGAATCTCGTAATTGTTGACAAAGGTTCTTGCTATACTAAATTTTTCAGACAATAGATATACAACTTTGGATATACAAGAGTCCGAATATATATTTCTATCTACTTTTATCTCCATAGGTTATAGAATTTTGGAAAGAACCTCACGAGTGCATACTCCATCTACAGTCATACCATACTTTGCCTGTATATTCCTTATGCATTGCTCCATTCTAAGATCAAAACATGTCATACCTTTGATTTTAGTCACGTGTTGTTTGTCGTATAGACCTTTAGAGTCCAAAATCGCAGCTAACATATCTATGTCAGCCCCATACATTCCTTTTAAGATAGCCCTGTCTCCCAACACCATTTCCATAGGTGACCTAAATGAAGTGCATCTGCTTCTTCTCCCTGAATAATGTGAACGGTGAGAATAATGAGAACGATGGCCAGCAATCAAAGTGAACTTACCATTTCCATTTAATTTTATGACGTTTTTTATAACAGATTTCTTCTTACTTGTAACTGCTTGTTCATCATCATTATTTCCTACAGTATACATATAATCGTTTGTGTCTTCTACATCATTTCCCGATATGGAAAATACAGATGCAACTAATAAAGACTTTATTATATTTGATGTTATTCTATTCATGTTATTGTGCCTTTGTTTTTAACGCTTTGATAGTTGCCTCATCAGCTCTTCCTGTAACACTAAGGTTGTTGTATGCTTGGAAGAAACGAACTGCTGTTGCAATATCCTTAGTAAACTCTGTTCTACCATCATTTGTCATGACAATCTTCTTCGGATCTGGAGCGAATCCAGCCTTAGTCAACAAGTTCACAAGTTCTGTCACATCAGTACCCTTATCGGTTGATGATTCTGAATATGATAACTCACGAGTACCAAGGATAACGGTTGTCTTGCTATTATTCCATGACTTCAACTTGTTAATGGTAGTTTGGTCTGCAATACCAGTCTGAGGCAAACCTGCATCCTTCTGGAAGTGCTTGACTGCTGATGCTATGGTAGCATCATAGAGAGAATAGCCCTCCTTTTCCTTTATCCAAGAGCGGTTGATGTATAAAGCTGTTGCAAGGTAGCCTGTAAGTGAGGTTACGTCACTTCCATGGATACCAGTCTTTAATGTTCTATCACCGATTGAATAATCACCTGCTGTCTTTGGCTTAGGTTTGCTGTAAGAATACGAGCCGCTACGAGAACTTGATGAGTAATGACTTGAACCACCTCCGTATGATGAGTAATGAGAGTAGTGTGACCTGTGACCAGATCCACCACCGCCACCACCTGAACGATGTGACATGTGCGAACGATGGCTTGCAATGTATTTCACTTCACCATTCTTATCGAGTTTTGCTACATTCTTGAATACCTTTCCCCATGAGCGTTTAGTCTCACCGAAGAAATCATCATTATTGACAAGGTCAGGTATAATAGTGGCGGTTTCTTCTGCTTGAGCATGAGTTGACAATAGTGCTGTAGCTGCAGAAAGCAACAATGCCCTTATTTTGTTTTTTGCTGGATTCTTCATTTTTCTTTCGTCTTAATAAGGTTCAACCAATAGTTGTCGGGAGATACAGCCAGAAGTTGATCAAGGTATTTCTTACCGTCCTCCGTTAGATGGCCTCCGTTGAACGAAATTATTTCTGCCAGTTGGTCAACTTCTTCTGCTACTGTATTTTGCAAATCTATTTTGTTTTTTTCAATCCAGTCGCTCTTATTCTGATTTGCAGCCAAGTATTCCGTTGGAATAGAATTCATAAGGGCAAGTATCTGTCCGTATTGCTTTCTATCTATCAAAGAAGTTACTTGGTCTTGCATCTTTGCGAAACAAACATCTGCTTGTGACAATGCTCCTTCCTTGTAAGATGATGTTCTGAAACTTCCGTCATACAGGTTGGAGGCTTGTATAAAACCTGCAATGGCTTTTCCGTAATTTCCATTGGCAAGATAACCGTCTGCTGCTTTCATCCTTTGCTCATAAGCGTTGATTTCGTCAGTAGATACCGCATAAGTTCCACCATAATAGCCGACTCCGCAGAACATGGCTGCAGGCATTGCTATCTTCAACAGCATCTGACGAAAGCGACTACTATCAGAAACAATGTATGATGACAAGATTCTGTCTTTTTCTGTTTTGCACCAATCATCATACTTAACACCCATTTCACCATACAGACCTTTTATCTCTGATTCCATTTTTTCGATGTCAGACAGTTTATCAGAAGCATAGTGTCCAGATTTGCTGATGTATGAAGCTGATGGCTTGACAAGTGCAGTATTCAATAGGTTGGTGAAATCTATCTTCTTTGCATCCAGTACTTCTTTGACAGTGTTTACCTTCCTCTGTCTATGACTGTTCAAAGTCTTTTCCTTCAGATTCTTGCACCAGTTGTTATCGTTGATACCTAATTGATTGCTGATGACATGAATCTTACCTTCTATCAAATACAGCTGATTCTCTGCTGACGCTGGATAATAAGCAACTGCATCCCAAATAATATCTTTTGGAAGTACAAGAAGGGACTTCAATGCCTCATCATATTCTTTCTTCAACTCTGCCAACATTCCTGGAAGTTTATCCAGTATGTTATCCGACTCGTTTATGTATGGGTCAAAGCTATTGCTTGAAGGTTCCTTGACGGCTGTCTTTAGTCCTAAGCCGTAGCATATAGAGTCGAACACATAATTGACAACGTCTTTCTTGAACTTTGATTTTTTGCTGTAATCTTGTTTAATCATTTCTATTTCTGCAAGATAAATTTTTCCAGACTCGTTGAAGGCATTGTAAATGCGTTGCCCATAACCAGTGGTCAGTACATCTTTCAGAACAACCTTAGTGGCAGGATATTCATCGTAGGCTGAATAGTCAGCAAGGATATTAGCCAACTGAACGGTTCGGATGGGTTCTGTACCATTCGTTTGGATAATATCCTTTATGCCTGTATGTAATTGGTATTTCTTATTCATGTCATATATCGAATTTATACATCGGATGACTCAAAACTCTCAAACGTTTTCTTATTTGTTCTGCAGTCAGAGTTTGGCGCTTTTCCTCCTCCTTATACTCATATAATCCTATTTCGTCATCGTAATCTGCATGAGACGATGTTGATGGGAGTTCACTTGTGAATCGGTTATACTTGGTAACTAGTTCTCGTTTGGAAATAAACAGTCGTTCAATATCTGTCTGAGCATACTGGGCCTCTATCAATTCCTTCTTTGTATAAAATTTAAGAGGAGAGTATTTCGACATCTTAGCTTTTGCTACCAGAATTTTCTCATTAACAGCAGCTATCTGTTTCTCCACGTTGCTTCTTTGCCATAGTATGAGCTTAGGTAGAATGAATTCTAATTCCTTTTCGTCATATAGGCAAGCTACAGACATATCGTCCTGGCTTCCAATCTTGCTTAACTGCGGAAGCGTATCTTCTATTTCTTTCTGTGCATCATTGTTTGACGTGTTAGCAATGAGCTTCAATATCTGAATATAGAAGTTCGCCTGATTGTATGACTCTCCGAAAGAGTCGTCCAATCCATCAGAAGCAAGGAAAACAGCTACAGGATAATCTCCATTGCCTTGATAGCAATAGCGGAATTCAGATAGCGCATCTGTATCACAAATGGATGTTGTCTTATTCAGAAAACATCGTTCATCCCAAGGGATAGGTTCATTCCAATTACCATCTCCATCAAAAGAGAAACACTTCCCATCTCCGAGGTGGAAAGCAAACCAGTACATTGGTGTTCTGACATAACACATCAATGTACAGCCGTATGTCTTGTCTATGGAGTGAGGATCTTGTGGGTCAGTAATCAACTTAAGTTCTTCATCGGTAAATGGATTTTCTTTTGCATGTTGTTCTACCATAGTTCTCCATCCGAATATGATTGACTTAAACAGCTGGTTCAGTTGATCATCTACTTTACTATTCTTTCGTAGATTCTCTTCTTTGCGCTCGGTTGTCAACGCCGATACTGCTGTAAATGGTTTTCCCTCAAATATGCTGGAATCTATATTTTCAACAAATCCCATTACTTTCTTGAAAGTACATTCAACTATTGTCTTTGAACCGACATCACTTCTGAAATACCTGCTACCACCATGTCCATCACTCAAGACAGCCACTGCAATACCATTATCAGTACTACACATTGCATAGTCCTGACATACTTTACCTGTTGCTTTATGGCTTTCTCCTTGACAAAAATGAACTAATTTCTCCATCAAAGAAACCTTAGTTTAATCCCAATCGTCGTAATTATCAGTAGAATTCACAGGAGCAGCCTCTGACTGAGCTCCGTTAATATCCTTGGTTGCTTCGGTTACATCCTTGATAACCTGTTCCTGCTTTGTGGTATCGCCAGCAGTACTACTCTTGCTACCAATCTGAGAAGAGGTAACGGCTACAACTCGAATGATTTGCTTTAAAGCATCAATATTGTGAACTGTAAATACTGCCTCATTCGTTCCAGTGAACTGAGTGAGAACATCCTTGTCTGCATCATCACCAATGGCGATAGCTATCTTGATCGCATTCTTGAACCAATTGTTTGCCTTCAGTTTTGACAAACCTCCATAGAAATCGTCTGTAGGCCCACCATCAGAAAGGAGAATAATTGCAGGAGCAAAACTTCCGCTTGGAGTCTGCATAAACCCATTGCGAGAGAGTTTTGTGTTGAGTTCCTGACAAGCAGCACCAAGTGAAGTTAGACCACTTGCAGTTACATCCTGCCATACAAACTCTGATGCAAGCTTTGGTTCGTCATAAAGCCAGTTACAACCACTTGAAAACTCAAGAGCTGCTACCTTGATTTCGGCATCTGGATTGGATGCAGAAATCTCATCAAGCATAGGAAGTACATTCTCAACAGCATCATTAACGGCACCAATCTTGTTACCAGCCATACTACCTGATGTGTCGATTACAAAGAAAAGTGTCATTGTTCTGCGTGGGACACTTACCACGTCATCTAAAAGTCCCATTATTGTAAAAATCAAATATTTGTTATTTCTCCTCGATAAGGAATCTCACGGATTTTGAACATTATTTTTAATCCTTCTTTTACAGGCATAATACCTTGCGATTCTACGGTCTTTACCTTGCCACTTGGCGTTTCGACCGTCCATTTGTCTGATGAGATATTCCTAATTATCAATACGCCATTGGCATCTTTTGAAACAATTGCATCTGGCGTATTATCGTTATCAATAAAGATTTCGGTCTTATCTGTGAGAGGCAATGATCTGTTATTGATAAACAGACGCTTGGAGATGTCAATGTTGCATCCTCGGTTGATACACTTGCCAACGGCTCCATTGGTTTCAACAAAGGTTTCTTCTTTGCAGATCGGACAGATGACCAATTGATCACGAACCCGTGAAATGATCTTCTCCCAATTCTGTTCAATCATTCGTTTCTCTGGATTATGTAGATAATCCTGACTGAACTCACGTTCGAAAGTTTCACGAAGGATCGATGGGAATACAAACCAACGTTTGATGACATTCTGATGGATTCCTCTCACAGGGCGATTAGTATTATTTGTCGGATCATAAATAAAGATGGCTTCACTTCCATAGAACTTACGCTCATAGCTTTCCGTCATACAAGGACATGCAATGACTCGTTCTCCTTCAAATGGGTGGTTAGCGTAGAAGAGCATAAACAGAATGACAGAAAGCGAGAATCTGTCGCTTCTCTTGTCTGGAATTCCACCAGCAACAATCTCAGGAGCCATATAACGAGCCTTACCCATAATGCCAGATTTCTCGCCCTGAGGCATTACGTTGTCATTATCACAGATTAGCACATCGCCATTGGTTGGGTCTATGAAGAAGTTGCCATCGTTTAGGTCTTGATAACTGTAGCCACAACGATGAAGCATCATGAATCCGTCACAAATCTTCATAGCTGCAGCCAACATTGCTGTAAAAGACTTGAAACAAACCTTGGCGAGCAAGTAATTGCCGAACTCATAGTAATTCTTTGGTCTCAGTTGCATAACATAACCAAAGCTACCAAGTTGACGGTTTGTCAAATGCTCTGGCCATAGGAATGCATCAGAAGGAGCACCATTCATGATGTTCTTTTCGAGATTTCTGTAAAACTTCTCGTCTGGTGCAGTCAGATACCATTTTAGGACCTTTTGTTCGCCATTCAAATCTACGAGATAGACAACACCTTGTCCCCCTCTACCTAATTCCTTGATGATGGTTACACAACCTCCATTCGTGAGAGAGATTCTTGTTCCTTTTGTCAAATCTGCCATCATATTTCAATTTTAATAATCTCCACCTTTTAGGTCAACTCGTTCTACTGATACCACATTTCCACTCGTTCCACAATTGGGGCATGTAACATGTTCCTGTCCATGGTAGCAGAAGAACTTGTTGCATGATGAGCAAACGATGTGTCGTTTTTCACCACAATAAGGGCATCCTGGATATTCTGTATCCAAAATTATATTGCCTTTGACATTAGTTTTGCCACAGCCTTCTCGTTGTGCTTTCTCTTTGTCAATCTTGAAAGCCCACACGAACTTGTATTGACCGGAACAAATCTTATCGACTGTTATACCGAAAGGTTGTTTTGTTCGTTCACAGGCTGCCATTACAGCAAAAGCTTCATTGCTTAATGTTGTCATAATCTGCTATGAGTTATACTTTTTTTGAGATAAAAGTAATTACTTTTCCTCAAAGCAACAAGATTTATACGTATTTTCCATTAAAAATTTTTGCTTTTAGAGTATAAATTTTAATTTTGCAAGCAAAATTCGCAAAAAAGAATGGGTTTATATTGGCGTAGAAGCACTAAAATTCTTCCAGGTGTACGAATTAACTGGAGCAAAAATGGACCAAGCATATCAATGGGACCTAAAGGAGCAAAGGTGAACATTGGCAAGCGTGGAACTTATGTATCTGGAGGCATTCCAGGTACGGGGCTTTATTACCGTCAAAAAGTGGGTGGAGGATCAAAATCAAATAGTTCTTCAACTACTGGAACAAATCCTCCAACCAATGCCACTACTCAGACAACATTTGGATTCTCAAAACAGGGTTGCCTTGTGTTCATTGTTGCGTCTGTAATTCTTTCGTTGCTACTTTCAAGCAACTTCATAACAGCTGCATTGCTTGCAGTAATTGCTGGATTATATTGGTTCTTCTTCATGTCACGAAAGAAGGCTTCTACTCCACAACCAAATACGAATGCGACACGACCTACGCAGCCTGTTCCAATTTCACCCCCATCTACACCAACTCCTTTTCAATCGGCTCCTTCGTCTAACGATATTGATGTAAAGGTTACTGTAGCCGAAGTTGAGCATCTTATTACTGAGATTGACAATACGACAGACAAGGTGAAACTACCATCAATCTACCGTAAGCTCATGTCAATCATCTATAAGTTGGAGAAAATAAATGGCGTTGAAATTAAAGGACTTCCGATTGATATAGCAAAGAAACGTATATTAGAGAACTACCGCAGACGCTTGAACTCTTAAAAATGTAGATTTATGCAATAATTATAGCCATAGTTATAATAGCCATCATATTATATTGGACTTGGGAAATTCTTCTCATGTTGTTTTTATTGTACGGAGTAGGAATAATTGCCAAATCTATATATAAAAGTTCGAGCACACATGCTGTACTTTACATGTATTTGTGGATAGTATATGGCGGATTTGCCTTCCTTCTTCTATGTTTACCAATTACACATGTGCGCTGGTTCAAAGGCGAAAGGACTTGGTTGGAAAAATTGTATAATACAGAGTATCTGTCTAAGCTAGAGGAAGATTGTGATAAATACATAGCATTTATTTTAGAAAACCAATTAAACGAATGTAAAATCCATCCATCTACAGAGAGATATAATCTGTATAATAGAATTGCGAGTCAAGATGCCGAGAATTTGTATCTTGATTTTCGTGTCGGAATGCTTGCTAAAACACTCTATGATATGAACAAGAACGAATATGACAATGATTACTACCAGTATTCATATATGTATCCAGAGATTTATAATAATAAATTCAAGAAGTACGAATTGCTTGATGGAGTGAATTTTATATTAGATGGTATTTTCGTAAGAAAAAGGTTACAAGGCGTTGTGTTACGTGACTCGGAGAGTAGTTCTGAAGACGGATGCTTTAAGGCGGAAAAGTTATCTAAGACAATAAGAAAGAAATTTGGAGATCCTATAGAGACCTCAAAAGATTCGGTTAATTATATAGCAAAGTGGTTGTTTGATGATAAGCATATTATAGTGGCCTCGATACGTGAATTTAATGGGAATGGTGGTGATGATACATATTATTCGTATTACAACGAGTTTCAACGCTTCACAGGCGTCATAATATATAATCCGCATTCCGTCATACCTTTAATCGAACAAGAAAAATTAGCACATAGAGAAGCTGCAAGAGTCGCAAAAGAATAGAAAAAGAAGAAGCAAGAACAAGCACGGGAAGCATTACTAAAACAACAAGAAGAACAAAAAGCTGTTCGTCAGAAAGAAATTGCAGATAGTATTTTTGCAGCAAAAAAGAAAAACGACATTCAAAATGGTTTCTAATAATTTTATAATGCATATAGTATCAGCGACTACAGCAATTATATCGCTGATATTACTTATGGCAACCGTATATTATGGTTTGTATGAACAATGGATTTATGCGGCAATTTGCATTGTCACCATCGTATTGGATTTCTACATCCATACGGCACCAGTAAATAAAATCAACAATAAATATAATAATAAACAGGCTAAGTCAAAGAAAACTACCAATCTAAAAGATTAGCGTTGGCCTCAACCTTTTCTTCTATATCGTCTGGTAAATTATAGAAGAAGTCAAAACCTGTGATACGTTCAACTTGGTCAATGCTATTAACATAACTTGACTGTGGATTGTTGCATGGATGATTTTTGTAGATAAAGCCAATAGCCTTTGGCGTGCCATTCATGCACAGAACCACCTTGAAGAATCCTTCAGGAACAGTCACTTTGTTAGGACCAATCGTTTCATGCTTACCCTTATACAGAATGGGGCCTGCAACAATGTAGATGTCACCATACTTGTTAGCCCAATTACGGCAAGTGATCTCCAACTCATTCCAATCACCACAGTTAAGATTATGATCCTGTGGACAAATATTTGTAAGGAAAAACGACTCCTTCATTGGTTCAAATCCCCATTTGTTGTCACCTGCGGGACACATGTGACCACGGTCATAACCAGAACCTTTGTAATCAACAAGTTCTGCTCGTGGCGCAGGCACCTCATCATCTACAATAAAGTTTGACAATCTCCTCTGATCACCATTTGTGTGGTCTGAAATTAAATGCCAAGCCACCCACTTCGGAATTTTATTCACCTTGTCATATGAAGTAGTATAAGCAGTCCTCTTTAGGATAAAATCGTTGTCAGAATAGGCCGGAACCTCCAAACCTTGATAATTTTGTTGGCTGATGCTTACGGATTCTGTTGCATTTTGCGTTAAGATTGTTTGTTTTGCCACTGATGATTTCCGTGCATTTGCAAATATCCCAATTATTATCTGGTCTATCTTTCCTGGTTGACATCCAAACAAGGAAAAAGACATTATAGTAGTTAGGAGTAATCGTATCATAAATACATGCTTATTTTTGCCTAAGCGCAAAGTTATAAAAATTCACATAAAAACAGATAAAACTATTCATTTTTCTTTTCCAAAATAATACATGTTTCCCAAAGATAGAAAAATCAAAACTTACCAAACCGTAGAAGATAATGATTGCCTTATGGTTCAGAACCGAATGCATCACACAAAAAGACTAATAATAATCATAGAGTGAAGATGCTTTACTTGGTTCTAATTTGAGATTTTTCATAAGTCATTTCCTGTAAATGCTGATATTGTTCTTTCACCGCCCGATACATCGAATAATGTGCAAAGGATTCTTCCTTATACTTCACACTATTAACCGACGCAGTAACAGCCCACGTAACAATAATGACAACAAACACTACGACATATCGAAGTTTTATATGATGCCCACGTATAAACATCCCATTGATATTTGGTGGAATAATGGTTACAGGGCTTTTCAATTCATTGATTCTCGCAAGTATCTCATTCTGCCGCTTTAATATACAATCGGTATTAGCCTTGATATTCATGCGATTAAGATTATAATCGCAAACGTGCCGATAAAGATATTCAAGAAGTTTAGACTTTTGCTTGAATAAATCAATGAGTTTTGGAAACCATAGCGAAAACGGCAATGTGTTAGGCTGCTGTTGCCAGATATGTTTCTTGATCACAGACAAGGCTTCATTCCAGCAAGTACAGAAACTTTTGGCAATTCCAGTATAAATGGTCTTTTCATCAAATTCCACTTTTACAGATTGTTCCGATTTAGAAACAGTGACATTCTGTTTTTCAATACACTCTTTCAGTTCACTGATACTTTGGCGCAAATTTGCAAGATTTGCAGCTATTACATCTTCTTTCATTATCTTCTACGTTTTGAAGGTTTATAAAAAGGTTCGCTTCTTTGGTTATCCTTGTCTTTATCATCCCGCCCGCCTTGTTCATTGTTGGTTCCTCCACCTCCACCGGGAGTTATGACTTGATGGGGTTGAATAATCAGTTCCGCAGCTACATCACCCAACATAGTGCAAAGGTTGTTGAAGCTCAAATCACGGTCAAGTTTAGAACCAGCAATGCTAAATTCATCCATACAAAAGGATATACTACGAATTTTATCAGAGTTATCAGAACGATTAAAACACATATCTATGCCTTGACCTTTGAGAATGCCAAGAAAATCATTCCATGAGTGAGATACAGCCAGCACATCAAGAGTTGCAGACCGTAGATTATACTTCCGCAATTGATGAGGATGCAAACGGCTTTTATTTCTGGCTTTGCTGTTTTTAGGGGCAAAGTACAGTCCATATTCTTTAGTCAAAGCCCGACATACTTTAGTATTACGTATTCTTTCATTACTGTCAGAGATAAGATTGCCGTCATTGTCTATCCGATTGAATACCAAATGACAATGAGGATATTTCGTGTCGTGATGCCGAGCTATGATATATTGAGTATTACGAATCCCCATCTGCTCCATCCATTTCTCGGCAATCTCCACCATCAGCGCATCTCCTTCTTCGTTATCAGGGAAACGGCTAATGTCTTGTGAAGAAAAAGCAAGTGATACGTGCTTCACCGGACTTTTTACTTTCGGGCGCATGGACGCTTGTATCTGAAAAGAATCGGCTATGGTTTTATTGCTGATGGCACAGACACCTTCGTGTGCTAAAAGTGTGGCACACTTCTTCTTGTTCTTTTGGTCATTGGCGTAATTCACTATTCCTCCAAAATCTGCTCTTGTTTTAATCTTTGCTATCATGGCTATTGTTCTTTACTTGGTTGATAATTCTGCTGACTTCTGATATGATTGAAAAGCATTGTTGCTTTACTACTTCCAAACCATAAGTGTGCATCTGACGGGCTATCTGATTGACATTATTGGCGATGCCGGAAAGGTCACGGATTGCCGATGCCATTTCAGGACTGATGCGTTGACAGACTTGACAATCCATTGCCGCCTGATGGCAAAATTCATTGACAGACAATCCAGCCTGTTCCGCTTTGGATTGGATATAGATATAGTCGTTTTCGGTAAACATTACCCGAAAACATTTCGTACGTTTCTGATAACTCGCCAACTTTGGGCGGCCACCAAGTTTCTTTTCTTTCATACTCATATTGACTTTTGATATTGGTAATTTGACTTTTTGAGAGTGGAAGTTCTATCCGCTTGCCGCATAGGTTTTAGTGACACTAAAACACAAACTTGCCACTCAAAAAATCTTCCTATATTTCCCTTGTTCTATTCGGCTTAGTTTGCCATCTTTGATAAAGGCTTCTATCCATTTATTTGCCGTACTCCCATTCTCACCTAAAGCTAAAACTGTCGCATCATAATCCTTTTTAGTGAATGTTTCGGGCAACATATTATAAAGGGCATTCCTTCGTGCATAAACGCCAGTTTCTTGTGAAGCGGCTTGTAATCGCTTGGACTGGCTTCCTGACAAATTCCGATAAATGAATACGGCATGATAAAGTAAGGTTTCGCAAATACTCATGGCTATAGAATAGTCATACTCATGGCAAAGTAATTGTTCTGTCTTATCAAGTGAGGAAGAATTACGATATACATTTTCCAAATGCCGGACAGCAGTCAACACCATCATTATACGATAAGCAATCAGTCCCATCCGTCTGACTACTCCTTGCATC
>OBHU01000740.1_pt1 | contig 21646 bp, 27 predicted proteins | sample 1519071 | NCBI WGS metagenome assembly OBHU01 (sample SAMEA2452135, study PRJEB22498) | human gut metagenome
TAATTGACCTCTATATATGTTACTTATATAAGTAACATATATAGAGGTCAATTATTAAATAAGTTAAAAAACTCAGATATTTTTAAATATCTGAGTTTTTTAATTCACTTAAAAATCTTATAATTGGTTGAGAACACCAATCATTTTTATTATAGTATAAAGGGGCTTAATTATCAATAACTTATCTCCTAATATGACTATATTTAAAATTAAGATTTAATAATCATTATATAGAAATTTCTCTACTTTATAACATCCTTCTAAAATCCAATTTTTATATTCATTTGAAGTCATTTTATTTATATCATACATATGAGTAGCCTCTTCTATTGAAGTTACTTTCAACTTTTTTATATCTCCATAATTGTTCTTTAATATAGCAATATAGTTATTTTTTGAAGTATTATTACCAGATATATTCCAAAAAGATAAATTAGTTACTATTTTCTTTGGACTTACAATATATATATAATCAAAATTTTTTAATTTATTCGCTAAAGAAATTATTTCTTCCTGATCATATAAAATTTCTAATTCTATATTTATAGTAAGAGAAGAGGTTTTATATTTAAAAATGTATTTATTTTCTTCTAATATTTTAAAAATACTTTTTACTTCCTTTAAAAAAGTTTCATTATTTTTTTCAATTGATTGATTTAACATTAATTTTATCAATTATTTTTACCTCCTAATATATGTTTGTATTTTATATACACTTATTTCGTATCTCTTTTGAGTATTACTCTATTTTAAGCATAATATAAAAAAAGCAATATCTAAAGGAACCTTTTTAATATTGCTTTTTTGTTAAATTTTCATCCTATTAAATTTAAATGTTTCTTACTAATAACTTAATATTTTCATTATTTTTTCATAATATTTATATCCATCAAGTTTATTAGATAATTTAATATCATCTCTAATTGTAACCTCTGCATTTCTTAAAAGAAATTCACTTGCTAAGCTATACTTTTCAAAATTATTAGCTACAATTTTAGTTAATTCTATTATTTCATTTAAATCAAATTTTCCTTCAAATCTACTTTTCCATTGACTTGTAAATGGTTCTTCTGTCCATGTAATATTTCCAGAAAAATAACATCTATTCATTTCAACATACCTTTTAGGACAAATTAGATAAGAATTTTTTAATACCTCTATAGGGATTTCTAATAAAGCTTTTGCCTCTTCAACATTTATTTTTCTTTTATGCAATCTTATATATTCAATGAGACAAGACACTGTGGTGAGAGAAAGTATTTTTTCTCTTTCAAATCTTTTTGCTATACTAAGAAAATCATTTTTACATTCTATATTCATTTTTTAATTCCTACTAGATTTTTAAAATGGATTATTATTTTTTCTTTCATATCCATTTTGATTACTTTCTGAATTATACTGTTGTTGATTTCCACTATATTGTGATCCACTATATTGTGGTGAAGTATACTGTTGTTGGTTTCCACTATATTGTGGCCCATTATATTGTGGTGAAGTATACTGTTGTTGGTTTTCACTATATTGTGGCCCATTATATTGTGGTGACGCATACTGTTGTTGATTTTCACTATATTGTAGCCCATTATATTGTGGTGACGTATACTGTTGTTGGTTTTCACTATATTGTGGTCCATTATATTGTGGTGACATATACTGTTGTTGATTTCCAGTATTATAAGGAACTGTTATTCCTGAGATGGTATCTAAAGAAACAGATACTATATATTTTCTAGTCCCTTGCCCATCAAAAGATGCACCAGATAATCTTCCAGAAGCCACTATCTTCTGTCCAACTTGAAAGTTCTGTTTAAGAACCTCTTCACCTAATCTTCCCCAAGCTTTTAGCTCTAACAAGTTTTGAGAAGCTTTTCCATCTTCCCTATCTCTTGTATCTTTACAATTTATTCTTATTAAACAATATTGAGAATTACTTCTCTCTAATCTTATTAATGTTGGAATTTCTATCAATTCTCCTGTTACCATTAAATTATTTACATCCATTTTTATTACCTCCTAATCATTATAAATATCTTCTATAAAGATATTTTCATATTTTTTACATAGTTGCTCAACTTCATCAATTTTCTCTTCAGTTTTGCAACAAATTAAATAGAAATTATCTGCAGGCGAATCAATATTTTCATCTCCTACTACATTTCCTATTTCTTCAAGTAGGGCACTACTTATTAATAATTCTTCACTATTTAAATCTTGCAGATTTAAAACATATTGAAACCCTTCTCTGTTATCTCCTTCATCATTCAAATAGAAATTCATACATTTACTCCTACAATTCTGATTTTATAAATTTACCATTATCATATATAATGATCTCATTTGAAATAAGACTTTTATACACAACATAATAATTAAAATCATTAATGTTAGAAAATATTTCTTCCATTTTTGTTACCTCCTTTATAAAATAATAAAAAAAGTCTTAGAAAATTCTTTTCAGACTTCCTAAGACTAAAGTTACATCCTATTGTACATTTGTACTGTTTAATACTACCATAAATAAATTATTATTTATGGTCAAGACTTTATAAATATTAATTTTTTTAATTATATCATATTTTCTTTTTTTAGTCTATAATATTAACTTTTTTATAGTAAAAAGCTGTCTGCATCCCATCAAATGATACATTTACAGTTTCACCAGCATTATATACATGTACAATTTTTCCTATATACTGCTTGTTACAATATGATATTATAACAAGTTTTCCCATATCCTCGTTAGAAAATATATTATTATTCACTAATGAAATTTCTTCTTTTTCCTCTTTAAATACATCAAAATCAAAAATTGATAGCTGAGCTGCCATTAATTCATACCTCTAATACTAAAATTTTCAACATTAAATGATATATAGGTACTTGGGACTTCTCCTTCTAATAAAGCATTTATCATTAAAAAAATGCTTGTTGCACTTAATACATTAGTAACAAATTGTTGAGGATGTTCGTCTATTCTTGAACATTTATATTTATTAACCTCATCCTCTTCATCTTCTAATATATTAGGATAATATTTTACGACTGGCTCACTAATTATTTGATCAATTCTCTTATATCCTAGTACAACTTGTCCTTTTCTTTCAATATCTCCATTTCCAGCATCTATATATATTAAAGTATCTTTATATTTCTCAAATGCATCATTTAATATTCTTCTGCATTTGTTATTATCTACACATCCTATTAGGATTGGCATAGTATATTCTGATACTGATTTTAACAATTCAATTATTTCTATATCAGATTCTATATATTTATCTATATAAGATATTTTTATGCCTAACTTTTCATACCTATTAGCTAAAACTTCTGCCTTATTTTTATCTATATCCTTAATTGTGAACTTTTGGTTTTTAAAATTTTTTTCTTCTACCTTATCTCCATCAATAAGAATTATTTCTTCTATTTCTTTTTTAGATACAGCTAATTGAGATAATAATGCAACAAGATTGCTTCCTGTTGCTCCTACACCTACTACTATCAAGTTTTTTCTAAAAGAACCTGTTACCTTCAATTTATTTACCTCCTTAACCTTTTGCTTGAAATTTATACATTGGGATTAAATAACCTAAATTATCTTTTCCTTTTGCTAAATGCCAATTACATCCTTCTATAAACTCACCATATTTAAATTCTTCAATAAGACTTTTTAAAACCTCATTTAATTTTAAATTTTTTATTTCTTCACCTTCAAAAACCTTTAGATTATCTCCAAAAACTTTTAAAATCAATTTGTTGGGAGGATTATTTTTTAAATCCTCTTCAATTTTCTCTTCTTGAGATTTAATTTTAGTTTCAACTTTCTTTGTTTTCGTGATTTCTTTTTTACTTTCCTCTCTCTTTGCTAATACAACCTCTTGTGTTACTCCTAGTTGCTCAAAAAAGTTTAGATTTTCATTGTTACTCATTTTTTGTTACCTCCTTATAAATAAGATAATTAAACTAAAATGAAATTTTTGTTTAATTCTTTAATTACATACTATACTAATTTAAATTTATATATTTATTTTTTTAAACCATTCCTTATAATTACAAATAGTTTTATTTTCAACTAACAATTTATTGTCAAAATCTTTATTGGTTAATTCTTTTAACAATTCTTGTAGTATATACCCCTTACTATTATTAGTAGGTGAAAAAGCATCTATTGTATTAGGCATACTCATAAATTGATCTGGAACATCATATAAAATTTTCTTATTTATAAGTCCCTTATTCAAAGTATTTGACCCTAAACAAGCTCTTCCAATTTTAGATGTCACATTGGTAAATGGATATACATATATCTTTGTATCTTCACTTATTACTTCATCTTTTACTGCAACTACATCTAAAGATACTAGTTTATCATTTACAGAATGTGCTGCAAATAAGAGTCCTGGAACTCCTACATCTTCATAAAATCTTTCATATAAGCTCATAGATGTTCTATGTTTCTTTTTATGAATTACATACAAACTTTTTTTCCCTGTTGTTTTACTTTGTATTAATCTTGTTCCTTTTGCCTCTTCAAATAATGGAGATTCATACAAAGTTTCATTTCCTTTATTTACTGAAGCTATTAATGATTTTATTAAATCATCTATTTTAACATCCTTTCTTTGTTTTCTACCATCAACAACAGTATAAACTGTTGCTATATTACTTTTTTCATCTAATATTATTTCCATAAATCGTCTCCTAATAAATATTCTAATTCCCAAGTATATCTATTAATAAAATTGATATAATTAAAAAAAATACATCAATTGTTCCTTCATCAAGATAATAATCAGGAAATATTATATATGTATTACCATCTTCTACATAACACTCACCCTGTATTCCAGAATAAGGGTCTAAAGTTCTTTTCATTACCATCCATATTTTATGTAAATAAGAACTTTTCATTTCATAATTTGAAATACAAAATATATGTCCATCACCACCAACAAGTTGATAAAATTCATCAGCTCTGTCCTCTAAAGGAACATCTTCTTCTATAATTTCATCAATAGTATGTTTTATACTCTCAAAATGTTTTGGAACTTCAATACACTCACTTAAATCCATATGATTTATTGAATCTATAACCATAAAGTCATCAAATAACTTTTCAATGGAATTGAGAATATCATCTAAATATATGAAATCATATGTTGGCTTATAATATTCAGCTACTGAGTCTATTATTTTCTCATCACAGCCATAATTTTTTAAATATTTTATAAATGTGTATTTCTTATTTGTATATTTTTCATTACTACAAAAAATGTTAGATATCAATATAAAGTAAAAATCTATAGCTTCCTCTAAATCTAAATTCATATCAATAAAATCTTCCATTTTTTTTTGCTCATTTTTATTTTTTTATATTCTATGAACTCTTTCAAATTATTAGTCATATTTTCTCTTTCAGATTGATTAATATACTTATTCATTAATATACCTCATCATCTATAAAAGAATCTGTAGAAATAACATTCTCTATGGCATATTCAAATAAAACCATATCTGATATTATTTTCATTTCATTTGAAGTTTTATTTAGTTCTTTACTAGCTTTAATATATATTCTTGCAGGAACTTTTTCTATAAAATCTAAATCGCTTTCTTTAAGCTTACAGATATCTTTGCTTGCAATATTTAAAAGCTTTCGTAACAAAATTTCATCATCATCTAATGAAATTTTGTTGTTAATTTCTTTAATAAAATTATCTAAGTTTAACATCCTTTTCATAATTATTACCCCCTAAAAACATTGATGTAGTTTTTCATCATTTGGCATCATAATTGGTTCTAAGCAAATAGCCATTTTTTCTCCAACATACCAACCAAATTTATTAAGAGTTTCTAAGCTGAATTTATTTTTCAACTCATATAAAAACTCAATTTTACTTCCTATCCCATTTAAATGATTTTTTTGTAGACGTACCCAATAATTATGGTCCATCTCTTCTAATTTTTTTGCTAAATTTTTTTTATTAGAGTATGTTACAAAACTTAATACTTTATTCTCCTTTATTAAAAATTTAGCAAGTTTTTTACTTGCTGTAATTTGATATAAAGTGTTAAAAACTTCTTCTTTTACTTCCATTTTTGATTATTCCCTCCTCAAATTAATAAAAAAATCCCTAACAGTTTTTACTGCTAGAGATACTTTATTTTTACCTACTGTTGCCAAAAATACAACCATTAAATATATAATTTACTCGTATAAATTATATCATATAATTTATATTGCAACAATATATATATTTTATTTTAGCAAAAATTTACAAGGTCTTTTTGTTATCATGTATTCCATCTGTTCTATTGGATAACGTTCTAAGATTTCTTCTGCTGTCAATTCATTTTCTTTATTACTTTCAATACTATCAAATAATGATATTTGATTCTTTACCATATTTTTATCTTTCTTCTGGTTAATTAAATCAAAATCAGCTATTATACCTATTTTTTGAGCACCAATTTTAAATAATTCTTTAGCTAATCCTTTCTTTATCATTAGGAAATTATATTTTTGTGGGTGATATTTCTTTAAATGCAATAAAGCTCCTCTACTCACAACACAACACCAACATCCTATTCTTGCTTGATAAAATACCTTACCTATTTCTTCACTTGATACATTGTCAAATACATCTTCATAATAAACTTTTTGATTATATACCTCACAATATGGAACATCATATTTTTTTACATATTCCCAAATCATATCATTTGTAAAGAAAGCTATTGGATTTGTTCTTATACTTTTCCATGACTTAGCATAATACACTAGATTATCTCTCTTTATTGATTTTTCACGAGATAATGATTCATCTGCTCTTATACCTGAGAAATTCACTTCTATAGGATTTTTTTCTTCTATAAACTTATCAATTAGTTCAAATGTAGGTTTATGTTTTATCATATTACAACATATCTCACTTACACTTGGACCTTTACCTCTATATCCTTTTCTTTCTAAATTCCATCCCCATTTTTCTTGAACTTGCCAGTATGTCATTTTCGGTTTTGTAACATATATTTTATCTTCTAAGTTCCATTCATTTATTAAATATCTTTTAAAAGACACTAATTCAGGATACTCTACCAAACTATCACTATTTAGTATCTTAAAATTTTTTGTTACTTTTCTTACTAAATGCATTAATACGGTTGAGTCTATACCAAAACTTGAACTTACAACTGGATTCTTTTTAGAATACCATAGAATTTTTTTTATTACATATGTTGCCTGCTTTTCAGCTAATAATAAAGAATAATTTGCTTTAGGTTTCTTTTTTTCACTAAATCCTCTTTTATTCTTTATACTAACATTTATATCTTTCAAAAAGGTTAATCCATGTGTTGCAGAATCTTTATTAGGGTATTTACCATAATAAGGTCCATCTGCATTATTACCCTTTTCTTTTTCCATACCAACTAATTCTTTTTTAAAATCTGATGCTATTTCTAATAATAGATTTTGATACTCCTCTGCATCTTTAGGAATTATATATTTTTTTGAATATATATCTTTCCAACAATTCTTCTTATTTTCTATCCCTCTTATCTTATAAGAAATTATTACTTCATTATCTAATATCTTATAATTCATCATATTTCTATGAAGAGGTAAGCTATTAGGAGGTTGTGAAAATCTATTAAAATAATCATCAATTATTGATTTCATTAATAAATTATTTTTTATAAACTTCTTTTCATTATCTTTAATTAATAATGTTTTTACTATTTCTTTATAACAAAGTTCTAATTCATAATACTTCAGATTATACTCTCCATTTTTAGTAGTAAATAATTCTTTATAATTTTTCCACCTTGCTATTACACCTGCTGTTAAAAATAAATCAGGTGTAAAAATATATTCTTTTTCTTGAATTTCAAGAGTATCAATTAAAGAATTATTCTCATCTTTAAATTTTAATGTATCAGCATTATATGCAAATACATCATATAAATCTGAAGGATGTACTGTATTATTTATTCCATACATAGCAGCAACTAAATCCTCACTTTGAATTACTGGAAATTCTTCAGGATTGTTTATTGCATTTGTAATTTCATAAGACATATAGTCTATAAAATCTTCTTTATCACTTCCAAACACACAATACCATTGAGGATAATATTCCATCTCCTTTAGTAATATAGTTGCTAATATTTCTATTGCTATAAGATTATTATTTACATATCCTCTTATTTTTTCACATTTTTTAATTAAAGTATCCAAATTATTTGGATACTTTAATTTTAATACTTTAAGAAACTTATCAGAATATTTCCCTTCATCATACATCTTATTTAAAAAGTTTTCTATTTCTAAATAAGTTCCTTCTATCCAGTACGATACCATATGATAAGAGCCTTCCTCTTCACATTCATATAAACACATATTTCCTTCTTCCTGAAGGTCATTTATTTGATTAGATATGAAGTTGTCTATTTCTCTTAATATATCATCCTGAGATATTCTTAACTTACTTTTTTTTAGCATATTTCTTTTCTCTTTTGACATATAATTTAAATTTAATGAACTCAACATAAACTATACCTCTCCTAATTGTATTTCATTGATAATTTCTTTATTAATTTTTTTAAATAATTTATCACAATCGAGATCATATTCAGTATTAAAAATACTTGCTCTATTAATATAAATATATGCCTTTTTATAATTCTTTAGTAAATCATATACATGTGCTATGTTAAATAAACATTTATAATGACTACTATCTTTCTCTAATACTTTATTGAAAAATTTAATTGCTAAATTTAAAAATCTTTTATTTGTATTATTAGATTTTTTTATATAACATACCCCTATATTGTAGAAACATTCTGTTTCAAAAAATTTAAAATCTATACATTTTTTATAATCTTTTATTGCTTCATTATAATTGCCATTTTTGTAATATTGATTTGCTTGTTCAAAATATTTTGAATACATAATTACCTCCAAATAATAAGATATAATATCTTTTTGTTACTTTCTTAATAATAAATTGCTTGTTGTTATACTAATACATTTTTACCTCCTATTTTTTTAATAAAAAAGCCTCAGATAACTATTTTGTTACCTGAAGCTACTTATTTTTGTTACTTACTACTATCAAATTCTGATAGTCTTTTTATTTAAAATATTTTTTAAAAGTTTAACATATTTAAGCAATAAATACAACTACATATTTTCCATTTCATCAACTGGAAATGCTAAAGATACATTAAAATCTTCTGAGTTATCATCCTTATCTTCAATCTTAATCTGCTCTCTATTATTTATATCTTCTTCATTATTCTTTACTTTTAATTCTTTTAGTATTTTTTCTTTTTTTAATTTATTTGAAAAATTTCTTTCTGAAGAGGTAGTTTGTTTAGAAAATACTTCTTCTTTTTCTTCCTTTTTAGAAGGTATTGTTAAAACTTCATCTTGATAATTTTTATTTATGGTTTGTTTAGAAAACACTACATTTTCTTCCATTGAAGATAATTTAATTTTTCCTTGACAATAATCAAGAACTAGTTGATTTAAAATTTCTTCGTGATTTGGAAGACTAAAAAATTTTTCTTCATATATTTTAGGAATATCTATTAATGGAAGCTTTCCAGCTAAAAAGAAATTTAATAATTGAGCTGCTATTGAGCTTATATTTCCTTTATTCTTCTCATAAGCTTCTAAGTTATTTTCAGATATATATATACTTATTGTTGTTTTCTTTTTACTCTTAGGTGATAACTCCAATCTCATTTTACTACCTCCTACTTTACTTTAGTTTTTTTTGTGTTGCATATGCATTTATCCATCCAAAATATCCTTTTGCATTTGCATAAACAGGATCCTTGCTCTTCTTTATTATATCTAAATTATATTCTTGAATATCTAAAAAGTCTTTAAACCCATCTACTATATGTTCTTCTTTACTTCCTCCACCTGAAAGATAAATAGCTTGAATTTTCCTTGAAGTATATCCACATCTATCTAACATATTGTCATAAACTTCAGCTATTTCTTTACCCAATCTATTACTTTCTTCTGAATAGAAAGGATTTATTGATATATTTTCGCCCAAAATCATATTTTCAGTTTTTAAAGCTTCTTGAACTTGTTTTCTATTGATTTTTCCATGTTGTCCAAAAGTATATTCAGCCTTTAAAGCGTTTATAGTAAAGTCTATAACTTTTACTACGCCTTCATTAATTCCATCACTTAAATTGGCCAATGGATTAAATACTATTTTATCATTTTTCAACTTAAAAATTCCTGTTGCGATATCTGTTGTAAAACATCCAATATCTATCATAGATATTATTTTTTCAGGATTTCCTTCAATTCTATCTTCAGCTATTGTTTTTCTTAATGCAGCCATGCCTTCTATTTCAACCATTACTTTTTGTACATCTACATTAACTATTTTAACTGGATACTTAGGATGTAAAAATTCAATTTTATGATTACCCATAAATAATTTTTTATAATTTTCATTAGAATCATCATCTAAGTATTCCTTAAATGGTAATCCAGTACATAGATATACTTCTAAGTCTAATTCATCATTTTTAATTTCTTCAGTTTCAATAATATCTTCTATTACTGAATTAGTTAATGCAACTAAACTATTATGAATAAGCTGCATATCTTTACTTTTTTTAATATTTGTTTTCCTATCTTTAATTTTTCCTTCATACTTTCTATATGCTATATCAGAAAATAAAAAACTATTTATTCTTTCTTTATCATCTTTATTGCTTACAACCTTTACATCTAAAATGTCTGATAATTTTTCAAAATCTGTTCCAGATAGCTTATATTCTGATTTCATTTCACTATCAATTCTTTCGCAATATATGTTTTCATAATATTTTTTTATTATTGATTTGCTTCCTGCATTTAAAGTCTGAAAGTAGATTTTTATTGAATTATTACCTCCATCTATTCCTGCAATTACTTTTATTGTTTCTTTACTCATAGTTTATCTCTCCTTTTATTTATAAGATTTTTAAGTGATTACTATTTAATAATATTATTATATTACTATTTTGTCAATATTTATTACTATAATATCCTATATTATTTTATAAATAATATTTTATATTCTCTTTATATTCTTTTTATATTTTTTAATTATATAATAAATAAATTATAAAATATATAATTTACAATTTATTTATTATATAATTAAAATGTTGAATAAATTTATATCTAATATTAAATGTATGTGAAGGAGTTGTTTATATGATAACATTAATAAGAAAATCTTTAAGTAGTGATACTTTCTTAACTGAATATGTTACTAAATTTAATTCTTTTTCTTTTAATTATTATAAATATGAACTAGATTTAAAAACTATCAATTTAATTAATTATCATGTTAAAGAATTTGAAAAGTTTATATACTATTCAAATCCTAATTACAAATCAATTAGTGATATATCTGAAGATGATTTAAATTCATTTAAATACTTTTGTTTTAATGAATTAAAAAATAGTCCTAAAACAGTAAATAAAAAAATTACTTCTTTAAATTATTTTTTTAAATTTTTATTTAAAGAAATGAATTTAATTCCCTATAATTATTGTTTAAACATAACAAGATTAAAAACTGAAGAATGTAAAAAAGCCATTATATTTAATAATAGTGAACTAAAAATAATTTTTTCTAATTTAAGAGAATTTAAATATGGATTAAGAGATATAGTTATAAGTAAATTACTTTTAACTACTGGTCTTGAAATTCAAGAAATTTTAAATCTCACAATAAAAAATGTTGATTTAGAAAACAAAAATATCATTATTAATAATACTTCCTTTTATATATTAGATATGCTTTATTCTGACCTTTTTAACTACTTATTACTAAGGAAAGAGCTTTTAAAACCAAATTTAAATAGTAATTATCTGTTTTTATCTCAAAGAGGTACTCAATACTCAATAAGGTCTTATGAAAAAAAGTTTAAAGAGGCTATTATAAAAAGCAATAATATAGATTTAAATTTATCTCCAAGAAATTTACGTAGCACATTTTTATATCAACTTGCTAAAATAATTTCAGATGAAAATGAATTAAAATTTATTTCAAGACAAAAATCTTTAGATAAATATTTAAAACAAACACCTCTAAAAGATTTAATTTAATTTTATTTAATAATAACAATAAATCTTAAATATAATAAAAACAATTTTAATACTATATTGTATAAATTATTTTTTTTAAATATATTTATTTATTTTTTTGTTGTATAATATATTATATATGATTTATTAAATTAAAAGGAATATTATTTAACTGGAGGTGACCATTGGAGAGGTAGTCTATTCCTCCTCTCTAAATATATATTATGACACAAATAACAGGAAATATATTTGATATTGATTCTATACAAATAACAAAAAAGGCTAGAAATACTTATTTGAGAGATGCAGATAAAATTTTAGCTTCTGTTGAATTACTAAAGAACTCTGTTCACAAACATAATATAGTAAATTTCAAAGAAATTTCATTAGATTTCAACACATGGGCAAATGAACATTTTAACCTAATGAAAGCTAAAAAAATTATAATATTATATGATGAAGCTATAAATAAATACAAGTTAATTAATACTGAAGGATATATATATATATGTGAAGATAGTAAGTTACTTAACCTATTAATTAATCTTAATATATTAAAAAAGATTACTTATGATTATAATAAATATCTTTGTAGTGAAGAGTTTATTAGTTTAAAATTTTTAAGTGAAATTCTGTTTAATGTGAAAATTAAGTCATTGAATGAGCTTGTAAATTTATTTTTTTCTGAAGAGGAGGAAATTGAAGATAATTGCGAATATTCTTCCTTAATGTATTTATTTCAAATTTATGATAACATTTCATATATATTTAATAGAGACTGTTATTGGAAATATATATATCCTGAACTTTCTGCATATAGATTATCTTGTATAGCCAATCATTTCTTCTCTTTTGATAGAGAACATATATCTATATTAAATAAGAATGGATTTGAATACTTACGTAATAAGAGAATTGAATTAAATTTAGGTGATAATCTTGTATTTAAAAATAAGACTTCACTATTAAATGCTATTAAAACAAATACAGACTTAACTCCGTCTCTGAATTTAATGATTTTAAATGCTAAAAAGGATTTTAAGATGCTAGATTTATTAAAAGCATATGATAACCAACTAGTCTTTTCTCTTTTATTAAATAATTCTAAAATTCCGATTGTTACCTTTAATTCTTATGGATTAATACAAGAGCCATATTTAAATTTGCATTTCAACTTTTCAAATAAAAATATATTAGTATGCTATTTTGAAGATTTATTTATGCAAGTATTAACACAAACAATATACTTTAAAGAATTTAACAACAAAGATAAACATATAGATAAACATATACTTGAAACCATTTTATCTAATAATTATGATTTAAATACTGCTAAAGTTAAAGCAGCTTATGTTGAAATATATATAAAAGCTTTACTTTTAGGATTAAATACAGATGAAGAAATTATATCTTTTTTTGAATCTAAGGCTTTTACTTATATCACTTTAGATTGCCTTAATGAATTAAAGGCAATTTACAATAATGATTTATATTCTTTAAAAAAATGTATAGATGCTTTTAATGATCATATTTATTTAGATTATAACCCTATGCTACTTTCTCACAAAAAAACAACCCCTCTTTTTATTAATGTATATAATAAAATAAATACTTTAATGAAGCTTATTCTTTCTGATTTAGAAACTTTATCTAAAGAATATAATAAAAAAAATAAAGAGCATTTTAATATAATTCACTTTGATTGTGAAAAAATATATATTATTTATGACTCTGATGCACTTTCTTCTATTGTTGAGTTAGTTAGAATTATATTAATTGATTGCTACAAACGAATATGCAAAAATATTGAACCAAGTTGTGTAATAGATATTTTAGCCAATTACTAATTTTATATAAATATACTTTTATTAAATGGCTTAAATACAATACTTTTTTAAATTTTGATCAAACTTTATTTTAACCCAACATCGAAGAGGTTACATTAATTATAATTTTAAATGGGAAGATAACAAAAAGAGTAAAGATTAATAATCTTTTATTAATTTTTACTCTTTTTATAATATTTTATTAAATAAATTTTATTTTACTAATATAAGTAACATATTAAAATATCAATAGGACAAAAAAACAGAGCCAATACACTACTAATTTTATTAGTTGTGATAGCTCTTTCTTAAAATTATTTTTCTATTTTATAATCAGTATTTACTACTTTACTTACCTTTATTCCTCCTTTTGCTAATTTTTCTTTAAATGCTACTTCTTCACTTTCTTCTATTAAAACATTTATTGTAAGTGCAGCTAATGTATCATTCGTTTGTTCTATTTTAACACCATCACTTGAAAAAACTTTATCAATATAAACATTCTTTTGTACAGTTTCAACACTATTATCTACAGAATCTATTACTTCTATATTTATTAAATCACCTTCTCGTAAAATTCCACCAACTACATCAGAAATATCTGTTCCTTTTATAGATACTTCTCTTGGATTAGTAAAACTTGCTAATATACTATCTTTTTTTATTACTTTTTCACTTGATATTTGCTCAGATTTTAATAAATCTATAGTTATTAAATTTCCTATAATAGTAGCTTCTTTTCCCTCTGATATAGCCCCTTCTATTACTAAATCAGAGTTTACATTTCCTAATTTAAATAATTTGTTAAATTCTTCTGAAGTCTCAATAATAGTTCCTTTTTTTATATTCTCTGTTGCAATATATACTTTCTTTGTTCCATTTGGAGCTACCATTTTGCTTTCTAAAGTTACTAATGCAAAAAAGACTCCTATTGAAATTATAATTCCTATTATTAATCCAACTATTCCTGATTTTTTTTTCTTATTTTCATATTTTTCTTCACTACCTAATGCTCTTCCCATTTTAAACCTCCTAATACTATTATATTAATCTATTCATCAGTTAAATCGACAGTACACTCTTTTATAGCATCATTTTTACTTATTCCCATAAATTCTCCAACAGTAAATTCTATTTTTGTGTATACTGTTGTATTTTTTATATATTCTCCCTTTGGAGTTGTTACCACCCCTTTTCCATTTGCATGATTTATTTCAGTTATGTTTCCAGTTTCTGAACGATTTATTTCTTTAACATCATTTCCTACTACATTATAAATAATGAAATTTTTTAAAATGACCTCACTTTTTATTGCTGAATTACTTTTTAATGGTACCATACTATCATTTAATTCTAGATTTTCTTTAAGACTTCTTTTAAAATTATTAAATGCTTGTATATTATCTGTTATTAATATGTCATTACTTGTCCCATATAACTCTGTATTAAATGTAGCAGCCGCTAATGTTGCTGACACTAGAGAATCTTCTATATCATCTCTAGCAATTGTTATTTGTCTATCTACTAATAAATAGTTTATTACAACACATAACAAAATAAGAAATCCTAAAGGAATAATAAAGTCCATAATACTTCCATCCTTTTTATTTAACTTCTTCATCATTTCCCTCCTAGTGTTTCCCAGTTGACGTTTGCTTTTCGTGTATATCTAAAACTTTAGTAGATTCATTTAAATCAAATGAACTTAATATTGTGTATTTTTTCAAATTATATTTCCCATATATTTCAAGAATAACTTCGCCTCCATAGCTTCCTTTTATTTTTGTTGTTGAGCCAAAATTAATATCATATATACCTAGCTCTTCTAATTCATCTCTAAGTTCACTTTCACTTGTAGTATCTAAATATCCTTTACTTTCTATTCTTAATATATATTCCCTGGATAACATCTTTACTGTATAAGGGACATTACTATCATTTAAATAATTAATAAATACCATTATTATAATGAAAAAAGCCAATATTGATATTAATGTTGTAAATACTGAACCTAATATATCTCCATCTAATTTTTTTAATTTTCTCATTATGTATAGGTCCTCCTAAACTGATATATCTAAAATGGCAGATATTAAATCTGCCATTGATATTTTTGTTATCTGAATTTTAATTATGATTTTAATTATTCAGAAAAGATACCTGTTATTTTTGCACTTACAGTATTAACTACGCTTGTTATAACAGTACTAATCTTATCTCTGAAGACTATTCCTAATGCTACCACAACAACACATAAAATTAATTCTGCTATTATTTTACTATCTCCATCTAATTTTTTTAACTTTTTAGGTTTTATACCCACCTTATTTAAGTAATATCCTAGTTTTGTTTTTACTAATGTATTCATTTAAACTTCCTCCTATTTTAAAAAAAATATACTTGTTATTTTTCTTTTTAGGTTTTATACCTACCTTATTTAGAGAATATACCTGTTATTTTTGAACTTACAGTATTAACTACGCTTGTTATAACAGTACTAATCTTATCTCTAAAAACTATTCCTAATGCTACTACTACAACACATAAAATTAATTCTGCTATTATTTTGCTATCTCCATCTAATTTTTTTAATTTTTTAGGTTTTATGCCTACCTTGTTTAAGTAATATCCTACTTTTGTTTTTACTAATGTGTTCATTTAAAATCCTCCTAAATAAATTATTATCTATATTAATTAAAAATTTAATAGATCTCTTTGGAATTCCATAAAAATTCCATATATAGTTAAAGCTATTATGAAAATAAAAATTGCCATATTTAATGCTTGTATTTTTCTTTCTATGTTTTTTCCTTTTCTTTCTTCTATAACAAGTGCTGTTTCTTTTAATGCCTCAGATATATCATTAAAGGCATCTTCTTTTTTTCCTGTTTTCAATCCTTGCTTTATTGTCATGACAAATGTATCAATGTATACACAGTCAAATTTGCTATTAAATTCATCCAATGATGATTCAATATCTTTAGTTACTGCTATTTGGTTATTCAATTCTTTTAAGGCTTTTTTCAATCTTTTATTTTTAGCAATTAGAAAGCACTCATTCAGTGAATTCTGAATGAATACACCACCTTTATTCTGTATTCTTAAGCAATCATAAATTTCAGATAAGTCTACTGCCAATTTTTCATTATCAGATGCATTTGAAATATTTATTATATAATCAAATACAAAAAAACCTAATACTCCAAGTCCTATTCCAATAATTATTCCACCTTCAGATTTTCCTAGGAAAAAAAATAACATAGCCAAGCCTAATTTTATAAAGAGAAAAGTTGATGGTGTAATTCCAAAAGGTTGACCTTTTGCTTTTAGATATTTACTTATTCTTTTAAAACTGAAATAACCTTTTCTTTTCTTAAGTTTTTCATCAAAATAAATTGTAACAACTTTCTCTTCAGTTACTTTAATAAAAATATATTTAACAAGTTTAATAACTAAGAATGATATCACAAGTACAATTAATAATATAAATAATGGAATATACTTCATTTTTAATTTTCCCTCCCATTTATCCTCTATCTATTCTAAGGAACAACCAAATACATGCTCCAATAAGTATTATTCCTATAACTACAAATATTGCTCCTTCTGTTGTAGTAAATATATCGTTTGCTAAATTTGGAGTTATATCTGCAACCATTTTTAAAACTAATGTTGATATTAACAACATCATGATTAATTCAATTCTTCCATTTCTAATTAATTCTTTTCTTTTTTCTTTATTTTTAAAGTATCCTTTTAATATTATTCTAGACTCACTAACTACTTCTTTATAATTAGCTTCATGTCTCGAAGCTATCTCTAAATTCTTTATTAACTGTTGAAATTTCACATTTTCTATCTTGTCCACTAAATTTTGAAAAGCTAATTTAATTTTTCCTTGCCTTGATTCTGTAACAAATTTCTCCAAATAGCTTTTTAAAGGATCTTCCATATAAAAAGACGTTTTTTCAATAATTGTTACTATATCAACATTGGTTGAAGCAAAATTTTCTAAATAATTTATAAAATTAGTAATTTGAGAATCTATTTTCTCATATGAAATTCCAGACAAATAATAAATAGAAAAATAACATGCCAATCCAGCAAACATAGCTATAAGTAAATTAAAACCCCAATAATTATTTATAAATTTACTTAAGAAATAAGTTGAAACGACTATTACAATAGTCAATGCAATAAATACTTCTGTTGTAAAAAAACTATATTTTTCTCTTATCCCTGAACGGTTTATCATAATATCTAAGCTTCTTAGTATATTCGTTTCTTCAATATTTCCTTCTACAAGTTTTTGTTTATCACTTTTACTACATCTTTTATCATAACTCTCTTCAAAACTATCAATTACTATTTTTGTAATTTTATTATCCAACCAAAATTTTATAATTCTATATGCATTTATAACTGCTAATAGAAATAATCCTAAATATATAATTATTTTTATATATTTTTCGTCCATATTTTTCCCTCCTATCTTGAATATTCAGCTTTTTTCCTTACTATCTTCTCACAAGATTTATTTATTCTTTTATGTTCTTTGAACACTTGATTAAACTCAAGTTTCCCTAGTTCTTCGTTAAACCCAGATATTTCTACCATCTCCCTAAGCTGAAAATTTTTCATGAAATATATCTTATCTATATCTTTTAACATTTCTAAACATTCTTCTTTTTTATAATCAGAGCCATATTTCATGTAATGCACTATTTTATTTGGTGCATCCATTGCACTGCTACTATGTACTGTACATAAGCAAACACTCCCAGTATAACTTGCATTTATAAAGTCTACAGCTTCAGCTCCCTTTATTTCTCCAATGATAAAATAATCTAAATCTGTAAGTAATCCATTTATCGCTAAATCTTTTAATGAATAATTTATTCTTCCTTCTCCTCTATTTGATACAACCTTTTGGAACATCAAATCTGGGTGTGTATCAGTAAATAACTCTTCTGATTCCTGTATAACCAAACCTGATTTATTATGTGGGATTTCATCTATAAGAGCATTCAACATTGTTGTTTTTCCTGATGCTCCTTTACCACATAAAAGTATAGACATCCCATTTTTTATATCGCTATAAATTTCTTCAAATTCTTCTTTTGTTATCATTCCTACATCTATAAGTTCACTTAACTTACGTTTGTGCTTAGGAATTTTCCTTATTGCTATATAAGGATTGCTTACAGAATTAACATATTCTGATGCCAAATTTATTCTTAAAATAAATTCATCTGATGTTGTTTTATCTGTTATTGATTGTATTGCTGAGATATCAGCAAGACTTGTATGATTTTTAGTTGCTATTAAATTTGCATAACTTCGAATCTCTTCATTTGATTCAAAAATGACCATTGAACTACATCTTTGTCCTAATTTTTTTATTCTAGTTCCATATGGACCCAAAATTTTAATATCACTAATTTGTTTATCATGTATTAATTCATCTAGCTTTCCATAGCCCCAAATTTCACTTTTAAATCTATCTATCATTTTAGAAATTTCATCTTCACTTAGTTTGTGTGGAGCTAAGAATCTCCTTATTTCTTCATAAACATCCTCCTTTTTATTTAAACCTCTTTGTACCATAGATATTATATTAGTTTGTTCTAACAAATACTTTTGTGTTTCTAAATATAGTTTATTAAGTTCTTGCTTTTTAACATCTGTACTTGTTACCTGTTTTAAATCTATTAATTCTTCTAATTCTTTATTAACTTCTTCAGCACTCTCTTTTTCTAAAGGTTTATTCTCTTTCTTTTTTCCAAAAGCCATTAAATTCCCTCACTTTTAAATAAAATTTAATATAATAAATGTGTATTTTAAAATATATATATTTAAAATAAAAAGAGATACTCTTAAAAATATTTTTTAAGAGTATCTCTTTATTTCTTACATACTATTATATATTTTACTAAGATCTTTCACAAAATAGTATATAATATAATTTTTAAAAAACAATTAATATATTTATACCCTCATTAATTGATTTTAATATATATATTTAAATTAATCAAGCTAAAAAATATAGTTTTTTATTTTGTTGAAATTATATTGAAAATTTTATTTGTTCATAATTATATTTTTTTTCATACTTACTATTTTTGATAGATATAAATTTATCATTTATATCTATTAACTTAGAAAAATATTTTATTATTTCCTCTTTAAACTCTTCAGATATTGGAGGATATCCTGCATCAGGTACTAAATTATTTTCTGACTGATTAAAGCTTGTATTTATTTCTTTGAAAGATAAATACATTTCAAAGCATCTTGCAAAAATTTCTGTTGGAGTTTTATAATAATCACGTTTTCTTTTTAAGTAATTATTATTGGTTAACAAAATATAATTTTCATATGCCTCTGTATATTTTTTAATCATGGGAACAAAATCTGTTTGTAATGACAATAAAGTTCCTTCATATAACGTATAGTCTATAAAATGTGCAAATTCATGAAGAAAACTGTCAGGATAGCTTAAGTCTATAGAAATGCAATTTCTATGTGGAAAAAATACTCCCTTTGCTTTATGTTTTCCTAACTTCCTCACTCTTAATTCTGGCTTATAAAAATTTATAAACTTTTCTAGATTCAATAAATTTTTAACATAAATAAACTCCTCTTCTATCAGTTTAAATTTATCTATATCTACATCTTCATCCAACTCTACATACTTAAAATCTTTTAATAATATTGTATGTTCCATTACTTCCTTTATTTTATTAGGTATATTTTTTTTGGTTTCAAAAGCTCTAGCACATTCAGATGATTTATTTTTTTCATACTTTTCTGTTAAAGCTTGAGATATATCTATCATTTGCATAAAACATAATACATTTAATATAAATGTACTTAATCTTTCATCTTCTCTAAACCTTAGAGATTGCTGGATATTAACTAAAGTCACTATATCATCAAGTTTTTTATTTGTGTAGTTATTGTTTGTCTCAAATAAGCACACATTATTAAATTCTTCACTAAAAAAATAATCTTTATTGTGAGAAACTTCTTGATAACATATATCTAACATTTTTAAATAGCCATATATGTATGATATATCTAATACTCTTATCCTTCTATTTGGTTCTCCTGGAACAACCCTATAATAAACATTTAAATTATAAGATTGTTTTATACTTTTTACTCTTTTAGTTGTAAAAACTTCTAGTTTATTTCCTTTTAAATCTGTGATTCTTGCCACATAAAATAAATCTTCTTCTTGAGAAAAAGTTCTCAATTTTTCTTGAAGATTTTGTTCTACTATTAATTTAAGTTCTACATTGAAATTGGTAAATCTTAAATGCTTTTCAATTTCTTCTGAAGTTATATTTTTTAAATCTTTCCCAAAGAAATTAACTATTTTTTCCATGTTTTTCATTATAGATTTACTCTTATCAATCTTTAACTTTGATAATCCTCTCTCTTCCTTACTTCTTTTTAATGTAGTTACTCTTTTTTTCAACATTTTTTACCTCCTTGAACATAAAAATCTCTAGCAACTTATAGTTACTAGAGATTCTTTTATTTTACTTACTGTTATATTGTTACATAACCCAAAATATTTAATATTACATTTTGATATTATAACATTTTTATCTAAATATTACAATTAATTAACTCCTTATCCAGCTTTAAAGAGTAAATTTGTTTATGTTTATTAAAAATTTCTTTTTAAATATCT
>OBHU01000773.1_pt1 | contig 20846 bp, 18 predicted proteins | sample 1519071 | NCBI WGS metagenome assembly OBHU01 (sample SAMEA2452135, study PRJEB22498) | human gut metagenome
TAGCCAATCCGTATCTGGCCCTTGCGGTATGTCTTGCAGCCGGAATTGACGGTATCAGAAATAAAATTGAGCCACCGGAAGAAGTGCCGGAAAATGTCTATGAACTGAAGGAGGAAGAAAAAGCAAGCAGAGGAATCGAGTCGCTTCCGGCCGATCTTCATGCGGCCATCTGTGAATTGCAGAAAGATGCTTTTATAAAAGAAGTGCTTGGAGAACATATCAGCAGCAAACTGATCGAGGCAAAAGAGGCAGAATGGATGCAGTACCGTACACAGGTAACCGGTTGGGAGATCGAAGAGTATCTGTATAAGATTTAACGGGAGATCGGATCGTGAGTAACATTGTAATTGCCTTTTCGAAACCGGAAGTGGCAGCGGGCATAAAAAAAATATTGACACAGAGTGGGTATTCCGTGCAGGCAGTCTGTACCACCGGCGCGCAGGCACTGGCAAGCGTAAACAATCTGGAGTGTGGAATACTGATCTGCGGATGCCGGTTTATGGATATGATGTATATGGAAATTCACGATTATCTGCCACCGGAGTTTCAGATGCTTCTGATCGCTTCTCCGTCTTCCATTCAGGAGAGAGAGGTAAGCAATCTGGTCTGTCTTTCCATGCCGATGAAAGTGCATGAACTGTTGCAGACAATTGAAATGATGGAGGGAGATATCCAGAGGCGCAGAAGGAGAATGCGGCAGCAGCCGAAACACCGTTCGCAGGAGGATCAGCAGATCATTCGCAAGGCAAAGGAACTCCTTATGGCACGAAACTCTTTTACGGAAGAGGAAGCACATAAATATATTCAGAAAAGAAGTATGGACAACGGAACCGGCCTGGTCGAGGTGGCACAGATGATCTTAAGTCTTCTGCAGGAAGGGTAAGGATCTTATCTGGCTTTTTTGGCTGGTCTTTACATTAAAAGAAGAAAATGTTAAAGTGATACTGATGGAAAATTAGAGAAGGAGAACGAAATTATGTTTCATGTAAATGAGAATTATCAGAAGCTGCCGGGCAGCTATTTATTCAGCACAATTGCAAAAAAAGTAAATGCATATCAGGAGGCAAATCCGGACAAGAACATTATCCGTCTGGGAATCGGTGATGTTACACAGCCACTGGCTCCTGCAATCATTGAGGCTATGCATAAAGCGGTAGATGAGATGGGACATGCCGAGACATTCCACGGCTATGCACCGGATCTGGGATATGAATTTTTGCGCAAGGCAATCGCAGAGAATGATTATGCAGCAAGAGGCTGTGAGGTTGCAGCAGATGAAATTTTTGTGTCTGACGGAGCAAAGAGCGATTCCGGAAATATTCAGGAGATTTTCGGACAGGATAACAAGATTGCGGTCTGTGATCCGGTATACCCGGTTTATGTGGATTCCAACGTTATGGCTGGAAGAACCGGTACTTACGACAAGGAGACCGGCACATGGAGCGATGTCATTTACATGCCATGTACAGCAGAAAATCATTTCGTACCGGAGTTTCCTAAGAAGACACCGGACATAATCTATCTGTGTCTGCCGAATAACCCGACCGGAACAACGCTTACAAAGGATCAGCTGCAGGAATGGGTGGACTATGCCAATAAAGTTGGCGCCGTAATCATTTATGATGCCGCTTATGAAGCTTATATCAGTGAGGACAATGTGGCACATTCCATTTATGAGTGCAAGGGTGCAAGAACCTGCGCCATTGAGCTGCACAGTTTCTCAAAGAATGCAGGATTTACCGGTGTTCGTCTTGGATATACCGTAGTTCCGAAGGATTTAAAGTGCGGGGAAGTTTCTTTGCACGACATGTGGGCAAGACGTCACGGAACCAAATTCAACGGTGCTCCGTACATTGTGCAGCGTGCCGGTGAGGCTGTATATTCTGAGGAAGGAAAAGCACAGTTAAAGGAGCAGGTTGCTTACTATATGAAGAATGCAAAGACCATTAAGGAAGGATTAAAGGATGCCGGATATACCGTATTTGGTGGTGTAAATGCACCATACATCTGGTTAAAGACTCCGGATCAGATGACTTCCTGGGAGTTCTTTGATTATCTGCTGGAGAATGCAAATGTTGTTGGTACTCCGGGATCCGGTTTTGGACCAAGCGGAGAAGGATATTTCCGACTGACTGCATTTGGAAATTATGAAAACACCGTAAAGGCACTGGAGCGTATCAAAGCTCTGTAAAAGAGGGAATATGCGTATGAATCATAACATGAAAAAAAGAGGTCTGGCATTGCTGCTGGCATGCTGCTGTGTTTTTACAGCGGCGCCGGTGGCGGTAAAAGCGGACAAAGTATCCATTTCCACCAATCAGACACCGACCGGCACATACAGCAGCTACACCAAAGCAGAGGTGCTGAAGTCAGATACGGTGGTGTATGATACGCTGTCTACTTCCAATAATGTTCACTTTTATAAGTATACTGCGGAAAAAGCCGGATATTTTACTGTAAATCTTGCACAGACAAGCGGAAAAGGAAAGTGGAATTTTTCCATATATGATGCGGACAATGGAAATCAGGAACTGGAAACAAAACCTCTGGCATCCAATTATACATCCAGAATTTATAACCTCAGACCGGGCAAAAGCGTATATATCAAAGTTGAGCATGTGAAATCTACGGATATTACCATTTTAGATTATCAGCTGACACAGGATTATCAGTATTCCCTTCAGGTGAAAACAACGGAGAGTGCACAGTGGGAACAGGAAGACAACGATACACCGGCGGCAGCGACAAGTCTGCAGAACGGCACCTGGATCAATGGAAGTTCCTACAAAGCTTTGGATGTGGACTGGTATGTGTATAGCATTCCGGCAAATGGATATTTCACATATGATTTTCAGGGGGAGGGATCTTCCGCTCTTTGGAATCTGTATCTGTATGATGAAAATATGAATGAACTGCAGAAAGATACCAATACAAGAACCGTATCCTCCAATAAATATGTCCTTCCGGTGGGAGCAAAAGTGTATGTGAAAGTCACCTGCTACGGCGTTGGAAACCAGTACAGGATCCGTTCCAATTACTATGCAACGGAAGGCTGGGAAAAGGAATCCAACGATATCATGGCACTTGCCACGGATCTTACCGCCGGAAAGACACTGCATGGAAGTATCAACAGCAAAAAAGATGTGGATTACTACCGCTACGTTGCCACGGGCAGTGGATATTTCAATTTCAAATTTACAAATGCGGACGGTGGAAACAATCAGTACTGGAAACTTTCCGTATATGATGAGAAAAAGAAGCTGCTTCAGACCGTGGAAACAGAGGATGATCTGCAGATTTCCACTGCAAAGCTCGGTTTCCGGAAAGGCAAAGAGATTTACCTGAAGGTAGAACGGAATATCAATGATTATGCGTGCGGACACGAATACACGGTGACAGTCAATCAGTACAAGGCTGATAACTGGGAACAGGAATCCAATGATTCTTTTGCCACAGCTACAACTGTAAAAAAGAATAAGACCTGTAGTGCGAATAATTATGCGGTAAAGGATAAAGATTATTTTGTATATAAGGCTGCAAAGAAGGGAAAGGTGACCATACAAGTAAGCCTTCCTGACAGCGGATACTGGAATGTGTGTGTATATAATCAGAAAAAGAAGCTGGTCAAACAGGAAGATTATGCACAGACCGGACAGAAGTTTACCGTAAAAGCTGCAAAGGGGCAGAAACTCTATGTGATGGTGAAGGCCAGAACAAAATCTGCCGTTGGAAAGACCTATCGTGTCACTGTGAAACAAAAATAAAGCAAACTATAAAGATTCTGTGAAAAGAACCGATATCTATAGTAGATACCAACATAGTTTAACCGGAAACAAATGGAATTGACCGGTAGAATTCAAGGAGGATGAGAGTATGGGTGTAAACACAACAGGTTTGTTAAACACGCAGACAGAGGTATACGCATCCTATAAAAACGATGCGGTGACCAAAAATGAGACGGCTGCAAAGAAGGACTCCACGGCAAAGACGGAAGAAAAAAATGAGAGCGGTGTAGTCTATGATAAATCAGACAGCAGCAAGGACAATAAGAAAGCAACCTATTCGATTAATAAGATGAGCGCTGAGGATCGTGCAGCACTCGTACAGCAGATGAAAGCGGATACACAGTCCAGACAGCAGCAGCTGATCAGCATCGTGCAGAAAATGATGACCGGTCAGGCAGCTACTTCTTCTGTTGCAAACGGAACAAACAGCGATGATATATGGAAGTTCCTTGCAAAAGGGGATTTCACGGTTGATGCAGCAACAAAGGCACAGGCGCAGAAGGATATCTCCGAAGATGGCTATTACGGAGTAAAGCAGACATCAGAGAGATTATTTGATTTTGCAAGTGCCCTTGCCGGAGATGATGTGGAAAAGATGAAGAAGATGCAGACTGCCATGCAGAAAGGATTCAAGCAGGCAACCGGTGCATGGGGCAAAGACCTTCCGGACATCTGCCAGAAGACACTGGATGCTGCAAATCAGAAGTTTGAGGATTATTATAAGTCCAAAGAGAGCACAACAAAGACCGAAGGCTGAAAACAGACTGCTGCAGCCCGGTGATTGTTTACAAAAGAAGGGAAAAAATACCGGAAAAAGAGGTATTTTTTCCCTTCTTTTTCCGTTTCTGATGGTACTGCAATGATTGAAGAAATGATGCAGAAGTGGTATGATAAGGCATTATAGAGAGACAGAAAAAGGAGACCTGATGATTATGAAATATAATTTTGATAAAATACCAAACCGCAGAGGCACAAATTCCCTCAAGTGGGATGTGGATCGCAAAGAGCTCCCGATGTGGGTGGCGGATATGGATTTTGAGACGGTGCCGGAAGTGCAGGAGGCACTGGTACAGCGCGTGGCGCACGGGGTATATGGATATTCTGTCATCCCGGACGAATGGGCGGACAGCTATGTAAATTGGTGGGAAAAGCGTCATCATTTTCGGATGGACCCAAAGAAGCTGATCTTTACAACGGGAGTAATCCCTGCACTTTCTTCTGCTGTCCGAAAACTGACGACTCCGGCAGAAAATGTGCTGATTCAGACACCTGTCTATAATAATTTCTTCAATTCCATTCGTAATAACGGAAGAAATGTCGTGGAAAATGAACTGCTTTATGATGGTAAAGAATATCGTGTAGACTGGGAAAAACTTGAACAGCAGCTGGCAGATCCGCAGACGACGCTTATGATTTTGTGTAATCCGCAGAATCCGGCAGGAAACATCTGGGATCGTGAGACGCTGGCGCGGATCGGGGCATTATGTAAGCAGTATGATGTCATTGTTGTCTCGGATGAAATTCACTGTGATCTGACAAAACCCGGTACAGAATACATTCCGTTTGCCTCTGTGGATGATACCTGCAGGGACATTAGTGTTACCTGCATTGCGCCGACGAAGACATTTAATCTGGCAGGGCTGCAGACGGCTGCCGTCTATGCAGAAAACTCGATTCTGCATCACAGAATGTGGAGACAGCTCAACACCGACGAAGTAGCAGAACCGAACGCTTTTGCAATTCAGGCAACGATTGCCGCTTTCCAATATGGGGAAGAATGGCTTGATGAACTGCGGGAATATGTGGAAAAGAACAAGCAGTATGTGACGGAATTTCTGCAGGAGAAAATTCCACTCATCCATCCGGTTGCAGGAGATGCTACTTACCTCATGTGGCTGGACTGCCGCAAAATCACGGAGAGTGGCCGGCAGTTTGTAAAATTTATCCGCAAAACCAGCGGTCTGTATGTCAGCGGAGGCAATCAGTATGGCAGGGGAGGCGAAGGATTTTTGCGCGTGAATGTGGCTACCTCCAAGCTGGTTGTTGAAGATGGAATGCAGCGTCTGTATGAGAGCGTTGATGCATGGCTAAAAGAAGAAAAGATATCAAAATAAGAATAATTCCTGATTTTAAGCAAACCTTAAAGGTTTGCCCCATTGGAAATTAAGAAAAAAACCGCTACAATGTATCTATGATTAATCATGAATACGAGGTGGCGGTTTTTTTATGTATAATGTTTTAGTTTGTGACGATGAAAAGGATATTGTTTCTGCTTTGCAGATTTATTTAAAAAGTGAAGGATACCAGGTGTTTTCGGCTTATAACGGAAAGGAAGCCTTAAAAATTATAAACCGGGAGGATATCCAGCTGGTTCTGATGGATATTATGATGCCGGAAATGGACGGGATAGAAGCAATGTGCAAAATCCGTGAAATTTCCAATGTTCCGGTGATCTTACTGACGGCCAAAAGTGAGGATACCGATAAGGTACTCGGACTTACCGTGGGCGCGGACGATTATGTGACGAAACCATTCAATCCAGTGGAACTGCAGGCGAGAGTGAAATCCCAGATCCGGCGGTATATGCTGCTTGGAAGCGGACAGAAGGTGAGGACAAAACTGTCCGCCGGCGGCATCGAGCTGGATGATAAATTAAAGGAAGTCACTCTGGATGGAGAACCTGTGAATCTGACCAGAACAGAGTACGATATTTTAAAACTTCTGATGGAACATCCGGGGGAAGTATATTCACCGAAACAGATTTATGAGGCCGTGTGGAAGGGCAGCCCGTGCGGCGTCGAAAACACGGTAGCCGTACATATCCGGCACCTTCGGGAAAAACTCGAATATAATCCTGCGGAGCCACGCTATTTAAAAGTCGTATGGGGACGGGGATACAAGATGGAGGATGTAGAAAATGAATGAGAAAAAGGATAAAAAATCCAAAAAGCCGGAATATGTGTCCAAAAACTGGAAATCATCGCAGGGCATCAGATTACTGGCTATGGTACTTGCGATTGTAAGTGGATTTTTGGTGGGCGTGACCAGTGTGGTGACAGTTACATTAGGCATGAACAGTGATTTGCAGGGCTCACAGAAAGACATTGAAAAAACACTGGATACGGAGCTGCTTAGAAGCTATGCGTATTGGATGGGGGATGCGGTTACCGGCATTTCAAAAGAACAGGACGAAGCAGATGCCCTGAAAAAATTTGATGACGGAAATATCGTTTATTCACTTGTAAAAAACAAGCCGAATGGAAAAGAAACCGAACTTGTCTGTGGAAATTACACGGGTACCTCTTTAAATAAGGAAACCGCACTTGCCTGGCTGAAATTTACAGATGAAAATGAGTTTCATACCAATGATCGTTCTTTCTGGGATATGCTGCTTGGAAGAAACAGGGGACAGTACATGCAAAAAGTCAAGCATTATACGCAGGTGGATCATTTTATCTATGATAATGGTGTGATTTATTGTTATGCGGGCGATACCCTGTTTCGGATCAATTCCTTTTCTTTTTACGCGGTTCCAGAGGAGTCGGATCTTGAACCGTATGTGGAATATACTTACCGGGAATCGGACGATGGTGGCAGATATTGCGCGGAAAATGGAGAACAGCTGAAAAAAGGTAAGCTCGAACCGTATTTAAAATCATCCGAGCTGCGGTTTGATTTTGATGGGTTAGAGGCAGGTTACTTATGGTCAAAAAAGGATGGGATTTACCCGATCCGGCAGGAATCCATTGCGGATACCTATGCGAAAGCAAAGGTATTCCAGTGGCAGGATTTTTCATTTGCATACGAAGATCAACAGGGTCGTATTTATTATAATCCACATCAGGAGAAAGAAGCAACGGAATATACGCTTTATCTTACGGTAGCGGATTCCCTGAAGGGAAGCACTGCTACGGTATCCTCTTTGTTTTCACCGGAAGTCGGAGGTGAAACCCATATTGTGATTGATTCCGGGAAAACACAGTTTTTCCAGAAAGCACACACACTTGCAGGCGTTGTGGTACAGGTGCGGGAAATTTCGGGATTGTGGTTGCTTTTGAGTGTTCTTGTGTGGGTGTTTTCTCTTGGCATTCTATTTGCATCGGCAGGATGGAAACGTGGTTCTGATACGGTACAGATTCGATGGATTGACCGTATACCATTTGGTATTTATACAGGAATCTCAGGACTTGCGTTTTTGGGCTGCGGTATGGTATGCCTTTATATGGGAGATCTGCTTATGCAAAATGCAGGAATCGTATTCTGTATTTCATTTTTTACAATTGCGTTTGCATTGGCAGAACTGATTGTGTATGAATATGTGATCAGTATCATTGTAAGAATCCGTGCAGGAAAATTCTGGCATTATACGCTTTTGCGTCTGCTTTTAAACCCGTTTCGCCGGATAAAAAGAGAACTGCATGAAATCAGACTGGCGCTTTTGACCAATCTGTCTATGACGGTAAAAGTCACAGCTGTATTTCTTGTGGTCTTCCTCATAGAAGCATTTCTTTTACTGTGTGCCGGAGCGGATGGCGGAATTATCATGGTCTATCTCCTCTGGAAAGTTGTGGAATACGGCGTACTGTTAAAGATTGTGGTGCAGTTTCGACAGATATTCGACGGAGGGGAACGGATTGCAAAAGGTGATTATTCGCATCCGATCCATACAGAAAAAATGATGTATGAGCTGCGCACACATGCGGAAAATTTAAATAATGTACAGACCGGAGTTGCAGCGGCGGTAGAAGAAAAAATGAAGAGTGAGCGGTTTCGTACCGAACTGATCACCAATGTCTCCCATGATATTAAAACACCGCTTACTTCCATTATCAACTATGTGGATCTGATCAAAAAGGAGCCGACAGAGAGTGAAACAATGCGGGAGTACATTGAGGTGCTTGACCGACAGTCCAACCGTCTGAAAAAACTGATTGAGGATCTGATGGAGGCATCCAAAGCATCTACTGGAAATCTTCCGGTGAATCCGGAAGTATGTGATGCAACGGTCGTTCTGACACAGATTGTCGGGGAATTTTCAGAAAAGGCAGAGGCAAATCAGCTGGAGATGGTTGTAGAATGTCCGCAACCACCCGTTGAAATCTATGTGGATGGCAGACATTTGTGGCGGATCATTGACAACCTGATGGGAAATATATGTAAGTATGCACAGCCGGGAACACGTGTGTATATTACGTTGGAAACATTTCACGGAATGGTGATTATGACCTTCCGCAATATTTCGAAGGATCGACTGAAAATGACCAGCGAGGAACTTTTCGGAAGATTTGTCCGTGGAGACAGTTCCCGGAATACGGAAGGACACGGACTGGGGCTTTCTATCGCAAAAAGCCTGACCGAGCTGATGCATGGAAATCTTGCGGTGCAGATGGACGGCGATCTGTTTAAAGTAATTCTCAGTTTTGAGGAATATCAGGAGGATAAGAAGCAGTAAAGACCAAAAACTCCTCGGTTGTATTTCTATATGCCATATGCTATAATGTGGGACGTCTAAATACAGAATATAAACGGAGGACAAATCTGTGAAAATAATAATCGCCGGTGATGGCAAGGTCGGACTCACGCTGACGCAGAAACTTGCTGCGGCAGGACACGACCTGACTTTGATCGATTCGAACCAGCGTGTGCTGGATTCGAGTGTGGAGCGTTACGATGTTATGGGGGTACAGGGAAACTGTGCCTCCATGCGCGTGTTGGAGAGTGCGGATGTGAAAAAGGCGGATCTGCTCATTGCAGCCACCAGTTCGGATGAAGTCAATCTGCTCTGTGGTATGACTGCCCATGGTCTGAATCCGAGAATTCACACCATTGCAAGAATCCGTAATCCCGAATACGGCAAGCAGATTTTTACCATGCGGGATGTCTATTCCCTTTCGCTTATGGTGAATCCGGAAAAACAGGCGGCGCGCGAGATTGAACGGCTGATCCGCTATCCGGGCTTCCTGCAGAGGGAAACATTTGCAAAAAGCCGTGTGGAAATCGTGGAGCTGCGGATTCAAAAAGGAAGTAAACTCTGCGATGTGGCACTGATGAATCTGGAAAATGTTGTCAAATGCAAGGTGCTTGTCTGCGCAGTGAGCCGCGGAGGGGTTGTGGAGATTCCATCCGGACATTTTATTCTCCGGGAGGGGGATCATCTGTTTATTACGGCAACTGCTGAGATGCTGACACAGCTTCTGCGCAATCTTGGCATTATCACGCACAAGGCAAAGCGTGTAATTATCTGCGGTGGCGGAAGAATCGGTTATTATCTGTCGACCTGGCTGGCAAAAGAAGGTGTCAGTGTGCTGCTGATTGAGCAGGATGAAGCGCGCTGTGAAGAATTATCCGGCAAACTTCCACCGGAAGTATGTATCATACACGGGGATGCCAGCAGTCAGTTTCTGCTTGAAAGTGAAGGCATCCATGATTGTGACGCCGTTGTAACCATGACCGGCATGGATGAAATGAATATGATTATTTCGCTGTATGCGCAGACCTGTGGAGTGCCACAGGTGATCACGAAAGTCGGTCATATGGAAAATAACAGTATGCAGGACAGTCTGGGACTTGGCAGTGTGATCTGCCCGAAAGAACTCTGCTGCAATACGATTGTCCGTTATGTCCGTGCCATGCAGAATACAACAGGTGCAGCACTGACACTGCACAATATTGCAGAAGGACAGGCAGAGGCATTGGAGTTTGTCGTAGATGCCGACACAAAACATATCGGGGAACCATTGCGTAATATCCGCCTGAAACGCAATATACTGATCGCATGTATCAGCCATGGAAGTAAAACGGAGATTCCAAACGGAGATTCCATGTATGAGGCTGGAAATTCCGTGATTATCGTTGCAAAGGGCGGGATGACACTTTTGCAGCTGAATGATATTTTCGAGTGAGGATGCTATGAATTATAAAATGATGGGAAAATTTCTTTCCCAGATCTTAATTGTGGAAGCAGGGTTTATGGTTCCGGCACTTTTGATCAGTCTGTATACCGCAAGCCTGGCAGCAGTTTATGGGTTTGGGCTGTCCATTTTGATCACTGCCGGAGTTGGTGCCTTAATGTATTATTTTTGCAGAAATTCCACCCGTCGTTTTTTTGCGAGGGAAGGGATGGTCTGCGTAGCCGGAAGCTGGATTGCAATCAGTTTTTTCGGGTGTCTGCCATTTGTTTTTTCCAGGGAAATTCCAAACTTTGTCGATGCCCTGTTTGAAATTGTATCGGGATTTACAACCACAGGTTCTTCGATTTTGGGAGATGTGGAAGCACTTTCTCCCGGAATTATGTACTGGCGGAGTTTCAGCCACTGGCTGGGCGGCATGGGGGTACTTGTATTTCTTCTGGCACTTTCTCCGAACGGAGAGAGAGGCAAAGGGTATACCATGCATCTGCTGCGTGCGGAGAGTCCGGGACCGAATGTGAACAAGCTGGTGCCGAAAATGCGTACAACAGCAAGAATTTTGTACGTCATATACATGGTGCTGACATTCATCAATTTCCTGTTTCTCCTGTTGGGAAAAATGCCGGTTTTTGATGCCGTATGTACCGCTTTTGGAACGGCCGGCACAGGTGGATTCGGAATCCGGAATGACAGTATTGCAGGATACAGCCCATATATACAGAATGTATGTACGGTCTTCATGTTTTTGTTTGGAATCAACTTCAGCTGTTATTATCTGCTTTTAGTCCGGCATGTAAAGGAAGTGCTCAAAGATCAGGAACTGCGGCTGTATATCATCATATTTGTGGTCAGTATTCTTTTAATTACGTTCAATATCCGGGGACTGTACGGCTCCTGGGAAGAGACGATCCGCCATGCGGCATTTCAGGTTTCCTCTATCATGACGACGACCGGGTTTGCAAGCACGGACTTTGATTTGTGGCCCGGATTTTCGAAAGCACTGTTGCTGTGCCTGATGTTTGTCGGTGCCTGTGCAGGCAGTACGGCAGGAGGGCTTAAGATGGGAAGACTTCTTCTGATTCTGAAAAACCTGCGCAGAAATATCCGCAGAATTTTAAGCCCGCAGCGTGTGGAAGTTGTGCGCATGAATGGAAACCGGATCGGGGAGGATGTATTAAATAATACAAATACCTATCTGGCGGCTTACGGTGTGATTTTAGTCGGAAGTTTTCTTTTGATTTCTATTGATGGACTGTCCATGACAACAAATGTGTCTGCGGTTGCTGCGTGCTTTAACAATATCGGACCGGGATTTGATGTGGTGGGACCTACCTGTAATTTTTCGGTGTATTCCTGGTTTTCCAAACTTGTGCTGATTTTTGACATGCTGGCCGGAAGACTGGAAATTTTCCCGATGCTTGTTCTCTTTTCAAGAAGTACCTGGAGACATAAATAATTGAATGGATTTCTCAATTATTTTATGATAAAATAGTAGGGTGCTTTTACACAACAATAAAATATGGAGGAGAGAACATGTTAGAGAAAATGTTTAAGCTCAAAGAGAATAATACCACAGCGAAAACAGAAGTGATCGCCGGTATTACGACGTTTATGACCATGGCGTATATCCTGGCTGTAAACCCGAACCTGCTTTCACAGGCAGGAATGGACCCGACAGCAGTGCTGATCGCAACCTGTCTGGCATCCTTTATCGGTACGTTTGCAATGGCACTCCTTGCAAATTATCCGTTTGCACTTGCACCGGGTATGGGACTGAATGCATACTTTGCATTTACCGTATGCGGAAATATGGGATATTCCTGGAAAGTAGCCCTGATGGCAGTATTCTTCGAAGGTATTATCTTTATTATCCTTTCTCTTACCAATGTGCGTGAGGCAATTTTCAATGCCATTCCGACCACATTAAAGAAAGGTGTGAGCGCCGGCATTGGTCTGTTTATCGCGTTTATCGGATTGCAGGGTGGACATATCGTTGTAAACAACGATTCCACATTGTTATCTTATGTAAATTTCAGAGATAACTGGCATACCGAAGGAATCTGTGCAGTACTTGCACTGATCGGTCTGCTTCTTACTGCAATTTTATACATCAAAAAAGTCAAGGGATCTATTCTGATCGGTATTCTGGCTACCTGGATTCTTGGAATGATCTGTCAGGCAGCGGGTGTTTACCGTATCGATGCAGACGCTGGATTTTATTCTCTGTATCCGACATTTGCCATGACTGATTTTTCAAAAATCGGGGAGACGTTCGGACAGTGTTTTACAGCAGATTTCCATGGAGTCGGAATTATGAACTTCATCGTAGTCATGTTGTCTTTCCTGTTTGTAGATATGTTTGATACGATCGGAACACTGATCGGTGTATCGGATAAGGCCGGCATGTTAGACGAAGATGGAAAACTTCCGAACGTAAAGCAGGCACTGATGGCAGATGCAATTGCTACTTCTGCAGGTGCGGTCCTTGGTACGTCTACAACTACAACATTCGTAGAGAGCTCTGCCGGTGTCGGAGCTGGTGCAAGAACCGGTCTTGCATCCATCGTTACAGGATTATTATTCCTGCTTGCAATTTTCTTTGCACCAATCTTTACGGCAATTCCGGGCTTTGCAACAGCACCGGCGCTGATCTTTGTCGGATTCCTGATGGTATCCGCAATTGTAAAGGTTGATTTCGAGGATCTGACAGATGCAGTTCCTGCATATCTGTGCCTCATTGCGATGCCTTTAATGTACAGTATCGCAGAGGGTATTGCCATTGGTGTAATCTCTTTTGTACTGATCAATCTGATCTGTGGCAAGCGTAAGAAGATTACTCCACTGATGTATATCCTTGCAGTACTTTTTATCTGCAAATATATTTTCCTGTAATTACGCAGTGGACGAGCCGCTTTCCAGTAGGACGGGAAGCGGCTTAAAGTCTATCTGACTATATAAAATATAAATGGAGGAACAACTATGAAAAAATTAAACAAGGCAATGTCGGTTGCTGTGGCAGCAGCCATGATGGTATCCCTGGGCGCCTGTGGAAATTCCGCAGATGCAGCAAAAGACGGGACACAGAGTGCAGGTGCATCCGGTAAAGTATATAACATCGGAATCTGCCAGCAGCTGGAGCATCCGGCACTGGATCAGGCAACACAGGGATTTGAGGATGTCTTAAAGGAAAAGCTGGGAGACAATGTAAAATTTGATCTCCAGAATGCACAGAACGAGCAGGCAAATGCTTCTACAATTGCAAATAATTTCGTATCTGCCAATGTGGATCTGATTCTTGCAAATGCAACCACTGCTTTACAGGCATGTGCAGCAGCGACAACCGATATTCCGATTCTGGGAACTTCCGTTACCGATTATGCAACGGCTTTGGAGATCAGTGACTGGAGTGGTACAACCGGAAGAAATATCTCCGGTACATCCGATCTGGCTCCGCTTGATCAGCAGGAGGATATGCTCGTAGAGCTCTATCCGGATGCAAAGCATGTCGCAATACTTTACTGCTCTGCAGAGGCAAACTCCAAATATCAGGCAACCGAGTTTGAAAAATACCTGGATGAGGATGGTATCAGCTACAAAGAGTTTACCGCTTCCGATTCCAATGATATCGGTTCTGTGGTACAGAGTGCAACCGAGTATGCAGATGTTATTTACATTCCGACAGACAATACCATGGCACAGAACACAGAAGCAATCAACAATATCGCACTTCCGGCAGGAACTCCGATTATTGCCGGAGAGGAAGGTATCTGTAAAGGATGCGGAGTGGCAACGCTTTCCATCAGTTATTATGACATCGGAAAAAAGGCCGGTGAAATGGCATATGACATTTTAGTAAACGGTGCGGATATTACAACCATGAAGATTGAGACTGCACCGAACGTAACCAAAGAATACAACAAAGATATCTGTGATCAGCTGGGCGTTAAAATTCCGGATGATTACAAGGCTATCGAGGCTGAATAATTAAGGGGGATGGGTATCGTGTTAATATCTGCTTATTTTGCTTCCTTAAGTCCGCTGGCGCTGTTTCGTGCGCTGCCGGGCTCCATTGCACAGGGTCTGATCTGGGGCCTTCTGGCATTGGGAGTATATATTACATACAAACTTCTGGATTTTGCGGATCTGTCGGTGGACGGTTCTTTTGCAACCGGCGGAGCTGTGGCGGTTATGCTGATCCGCAGTGATATGAATCCGTGGGTTTCCCTTATTTTTGCATTTGCTGCAGGAATGCTTGCGGGAATGGTCACAGGTCTTCTGCACACCAAACTGGGAATTCCTCCAATTCTTGCCGGAATTTTAACGCAGATTGCACTGTACTCCATCAATCTGAATATTATGGGACAGTCCAATCAGGCGATCAGTGTGGATAAATATTCCCTTGCGGTATCGCTTCGTTATGTATCCGGTGATACAGCAGCAAAAATTAAAGTATTTACCACCTGTATCCTGTTTGGGGTAGTGATCGTGGCGATTCTTTACTGGTATTTCGGAACCGAGCAGGGGCATGCCATCCGGGCAACCGGATGTAACCCGCAGATGGCGCGTGCACAGGGAATCAATACCAGCTTCTGTAAGGTACTGGCACTGATGATTTCCAACGGACTCGTTGGTCTGTCCGGTGCACTTTATGCACAGTATCAGGGTGCAGCGGATGTCAATATGGGACGAGGCGCAATCGTTATCGGTCTGGCTGCCGTTATTATCGGAGATGTACTGTTTGGAAAACTGTGTGCAGGAAAGAAACTGGCATTTGCATATACGCTGTTTTCCGTGATCGTTGGAGCGATCATTTACTACCTTGTGCTGAGCATCATTTTGTGGCTGAAATTCCCATCGGATGATCTGAAACTGTTCTCAGCAATCGTGGTAGCAATTTTCCTTGCGATTCCATATCTGAAGAATAAGAAAAAAGCAACAAGGGGGCTGTAACCGATGAGTGAGATGTTAAAAATTGAAAATATCCGGAAAGTATTCAATCCGGGTACGATAAATGAAAAAGTGGCTCTGGACGGTGTCAACCTGACACTTGAGGAAGGCGAATTTGTCACAGTGATCGGTGGAAACGGTGCAGGAAAATCGACAACACTGAATGCCGTAGCCGGTGTATGGCCGGCAGATTCCGGAAAAATCTATATCGGCGGCGAGGATGTGACAAAGTTATCCGAGCATCGCAGGGCACAATATCTGTGACGTGTGTTCCAGGACCCGATGACCGGTACGGCTACCACAATGTCCATTGAGGAAAATATGGCAATTGCAGCAAGACGTGGAAAATCCAGGGGATTGCGATGGGGAATTACCAAAGCGGAACGCGAGAAATACCGCCAAATGCTTTCCACCCTGCATCTTGGACTGGAAGATCGCCTGACATCAAAAGTCGGTCTGTTATCCGGTGGACAGCGTCAGGCAATCACGCTTCTGATGGCTTCCATCCAGAAACCGAAGCTTCTGCTTCTCGATGAGCATACGGCTGCGCTGGATCCAAAGACTGCCGCAAAGGTACTTGAGATTTCGGATCAGATCATTTCAGAGAATCATCTGACGGCCATGATGGTAACACACAATATGAAGGATGCGATTGCCCATGGAAACCGTCTGATTATGATGCATGAAGGAAAAGTTATTTTAAATATCGCAGGTGAAGACAAAAAGAAACTTACGGTCGGAGATCTGCTGCATCAGTTTGAAAAAGTAAGCGGTGAGGAATTTGCAAGTGATAAAGCACTGCTTTCGTAGAAAATAACAGAATTGTTTATGCATGATAAGGGTCAAAACTGTTTTTGACCCTTAAATCATGTAGAAGGGAGATAGATATGCCTGTATTTGATTTCAGCAATACAACGGAAGAAAAGAAAGCCTGTGAGTGTACCTATACAACATTTCAGTCGAATGAAAACACTGCAAGTGCAAAATATCCGATTCTGGTTTTAGATAATACGGCAAAGCAGTGGAAATATCATTCCTGCGGAGTGTTCACGAACCAGACAAAGCGCACAGCATTTGAGTTTACCCAGGAAGACGGAACTGTATGTGCGGATATTTTGCGGGTGGATGCCCGTTTTGCCAATCTGCTTCGCTGGCTGGGGGAAAACCACATTAATGTCCGGCTGTCTGGAGAGAACACACCGGATGGATATGCCGTGTATAAGATCCGTGAAATTGCATTTGGCGGTGGAAAAAAGCTTTCCGCGGAAGATGGCTTTTTACAGTTTATGATGGAGCGTCTGTTTGCCAGCAGTGCACCGAGTGAGGAAGCGGTGGATGAGGAGCAGGAGGAAGACGGCGATGATATGAAGCTCACCAGTATTCAGAGCATCACCGATTTTATGACCTGCGCAGGACGGACCATGCCGGATAACATCCGGTTGTGGGCACGCCGGAATTTAGCAGTGGCACGTTCCAATGAAGTGTCTCCGGAAGAGCGGCGTCATGCACAGCGTGCACTTTCCATTATGATGAATATCCAGTGGAAAAACAATTATTTTGAGGCCATTGATCCCAAGGAAGCCCGTCGGATTTTAGATGAGGAACTGTATGGCATGGAGCGTGTAAAGCAGAGAATCATTGAGACGATCATTCAGATTAACCGCACACATACACTTCCGGCATACGGACTGCTTCTGGTGGGACCGGCAGGAACCGGAAAATCGCAGATTGCCTATGCAGTTGCCCGTATTTTGAAACTTCCGTGGACAACTCTTGATATGAGTTCCATCAATGATCCGGAGCAGCTGACCGGAAGTTCGAGAATTTATGCTAACGCAAAGCCGGGGATCATCATGGATGCATTTGCCATGGCAGGAGAGTCAAGCCTGGTATTTATTATCAATGAGCTGGATAAGGCAGCTTCTGGAAAAGGAAACGGAAATCCGGCAGATGTTTTACTGACACTTCTGGATAATCTGGGATTTACAGATAACTATATCGAGTGTATGATCCCGACATCCGGTGTTTATCCGATTGCCACAGCAAACGATAAGGAGCAGATCAGCGCACCGATTCTGTCGCGTTTTGCGGTAATTGATATCCCGGATTATACGTTTGAGGAAAAGAAGATTATCTTCTCAAAATTTGCATTGCCTAAGGTATTAAAGCGCATGAGCTTAAAGGAACAGGAATGTATCATCACAGATGAGGCATTAAATACAATCGTGGATCTGTATTCGGGTACCAGTGGAATCCGTGATTTGGAGCAGGCGGCAGAACATATTGCTGCAAATGCGCTGTATCAGATTGAGGTGGATCATCTGAAAACTGTTACCTTTGATGCAAAGATGGTGAGAAAACTCCTCATTTAAATGGCTGGTTAAAAAATATTTGTGTTGTAAAAAGCCATACAAGGTGGAACACTATCGGAAATAGGAGGTGCATACTATGGCAACAAAAACTGCAAATGTAACAGCACGAGTACCATTTTCACTTGATATTCCGGATAAACTTGCTACGAGAGATTCTATAACACAAGCTGAATTTGATACTATGATGCAGACCGGACTTGCACAGGCAAAAAGAATTGATGCTGTATCTGTTGATGAGGCTTTTAATCAATTAAAGGCGGAGATATAGTGCATTATATTTCAAAGGATCTGATGGCACCGGATGCAGCGGATAATCTGCTTGATAAGATGAAAGTAGAGATTAGAACAAGAAAATTGGAGGTAGCATTATGGCAAAAGATGAGCTGTTTTCTGGCGAATCAAAGAATATTGAATACAAGGTAGTTGTACCGGATAAAAGCGAAAAATATATGAAAACAGTTGTGGCTTTTGCCAATACACAGGGTGGCAGACTGGTCATAGGTATTGATGATAAAACACATCAGGTAGTTGGTGTTGACAATGATAGTTTGTTTCAAGCTATGGACGCTTTGACAAATGCTATATCAGATTCTTGTGAACCGCAGATCATACCGGACATTGGGCCGCAGACGGTTGATGGCAAGACAGTCATTGTTATCACGGTGGAAGCAGGAAAAAACCGACCATATTATATTAAAGCCCAAGGTAAGGCGAAAGGCACCTATATTCGTGTGGCTGGTACTTCCAGACATGCGCATCAGGAAAAGATAAGTGAGCTGGAGATGGAAGGCGCCCGTATTTCTTGGGATGAGCTTACTTGTGTAGGATATGAAGTGACGGAAGAAGCAACGCAGTCTTTATGCAAGGATATTGAAGATTTTCGAAAGAAGGCAGGACTTTCGGGGCATGATGTAAGAAAAGAGCAGTTGTTTAATTGGAAAATTTTGAAGAAAAGCGAAGGCAATGTGCTTGCATCAAATGCGTATGTGCTGCTAACATCAGATTATTTTCCGTTTGCAAAGACGCAGTGCGCCGTATTCAAGGGAACGGATAGAACGGTTTTTCTTGATAAACGGGAATATACTGGACCGATATACAAGCAGATAGAGAGTGCGGTTGATTTTGTTTTGAGAAATATCAGACTTGGAGTGACAATAGATGGCTTAGTGCGTCGGGAAAGCTATGAACTCCCAGTAGAAGCAATTCGTGAAATGATAATCAACGCACATTGTCACAGAAACCTGTTAGATGAATCCTGCATACAGGTGGCAATTTATGATGATCGCTTAGAAGTGACATCTCCAGGTGGACTATACAATGGACTAACCTACGAGGAAGTGATGAAAGGTCATTCCAAGATTAGAAACAAGCTGATTGCAAATATATTTGGTCAGATGGGACTGGTAGAAGCGTGGGGAAGTGGCATCAGAAGAATTATAAGTGTTGCTGGAGAATATGGACTGCCTGTTCCGACTGTGGAAGTATTTGATGATATGTTTCGGGTGAATTTATATAGGAATGTGCAGCATAATGCAAATGGTGGAGAAAATAGTGGAGTAAATAGTGGAGTAAATGGTGGAGTAAATGGTGGAGTAAATGGTGGAAATGATTTCGGAGATAAAGTCCGTATCAGAGAAAAAGCACAGAAATTGACGGAGACTCAGGAGAAAATACTAGATTGTATAGCAGAAGATAAATATATTTCGGTCAAAAAAATAGCAGACAGAATAGATATATCTAGGCGGACTGTTGAAAATAATATTAAAAAAATGAAAGAATCAGATATTGTGGTTCGTCATGGTTCACCGAAAAATGGGTATTGGGAGATTATAGAATAAACTGTAATTCTGAAAAAGTATATCAGCAAAAGTGTAAAGGAGTGAATGTATGTCAGAGTGGTTTTCCCTGAGCTTGTGAATAAAAATATACCAAAGCAGATTAACACTATTGTAAACAGAGACAGTAATCCGGAGGAACCCAGAGTGCTTGCACTTGAAGATTTAGTATTTGTTGCTACTTCTTCGCAAATTCAGTCCATTGACAAACCTCGGTAAAATAGCATAAGATAAAATGGACAGGGAGAGAAAAAGTGAAGCGGTAACGCGTAATTTATAGAATCAGAGGAGATGGAACATATGGCAAGACATAAGCTTGAGAATGAACTCATTGCAATCGAAGTGGAGGAACATGGGGCAGAATTAAAATCTCTGGTCCGTAAAAATACCGGAAAAGAATATATGTGGAAAGCTGATCCAAAATTCTGGGGACGCACCTCACCGGTACTGTTTCCGTTTGTTGGAGCGGTAAAAGACAAACAGTTTCGTACCAAAGGACAGACTTACACCATGGGACAGCACGGATTTGCCCGCGATATGGATTTTACGCTGGATTCTCAGACGGAGGATACGCTCTGGTTTGTATTAAAATCCAATGAGGAAACCATGGCAAAATATCCTTATGCGTTTACCCTTCGTATTGGATATCACATCGAGGAAAATAAGCTGGAAGTGCTCTGGCAGGTGGAAAATCCTTCGGAGGAAGAACTTCCGTTTTCGATTGGCGGGCATCCGGCATTCAATCGTCCGAAAAATTGTAAAATCCGCTTTGATGTAGCTGGTCCGCTTACAAGTACAACGATTGTGGATGGTCTGGTCGGAAACGGTACTGTGGATTATGAATTGAAAAATAGTTATCTGACAGTTACCGATCATCTGTTTGATGATGATGCCCTTGTGATTGAAAATCAGAATGTGCATGAAGTCTCTCTTTGTGACATGGAAGGAAATCCCTATCTGACCGTTACGATGGATGCTCCATTGTTTGGAGTCTGGTCA
>OBHU01000779.1_pt1 | contig 20690 bp, 18 predicted proteins | sample 1519071 | NCBI WGS metagenome assembly OBHU01 (sample SAMEA2452135, study PRJEB22498) | human gut metagenome
CGGCAACGTCAAATACCGTTCCACGTACCGCACGGACCAGCTTACACTGCGGATACTGTTTCTGGAAATGCAGGCCTCTCAATACTCCTTTTGTGGACATGGACTGGTTATCCTGTACGAAATGAATATCAATGCCTGCCTCTTTCATATCTCTTTCGTTGTAGGTTTCCATGAAATACCCACGCTCGTCACCATGAACGGCCGGTTCTACGATACAAAGGCCTTCGATGCCGCCTACATTTTTCTCAACTTTGATCTGTCCCATTTTTTTTATCTCCTTCTGCAACTGTTCAGTATCTTTTTATCTTAGTCGGTGAAGACTCCCACTTTTTATTTTTTGTACTTATGATGTTGGGGGCAAAAGTCCCCAACTATGATGCCTACGCTTTGATTTCTTTCAGATAACGGCTCAGTGCGTCCTGCCAGGTCGGAAGCGGGGTAAATCCATTTTCCACCAGCTTGCTCTTATCCAGACGGCTGTTAAACGGTCTTGCCGCTTTGCTTAAGCCATATTCTGCTGTGGTTACCGGCAGAACCCTGGTCGTATAACCTGCCTGACGGTAGATTTCTTTCGTAAAATCATACCAGCTGATGTATCCGCCCTCGTTCGTCGCATGATAATAACCATATTTTTCTGTTTCATTCATATCAACCAGCAGACGTGCCAGATCATAAGTGTAAGTCGGTGTACCGATCTGATCATTGACCACACGAACCGTGTCATGCGTCTTGCCGACATTCAGCATCGTCTTGATAAAATTCTTGCCATTTAAGCCAAATACCCATGCAATGCGGACGATAAAATATTTCTCCAGTGTCTGGCTTACTGCCAGTTCCCCTTCCAGCTTCGTCTGTCCATAGACATTCATCGGCTTATAATCCTTGCAGTCCGGCTTCCATGGCTCTGTGCCCTGACCGTCAAATACATAATCTGTGCTGATGTAAGTCATCTTGCAGTCCAACTTCTTGCAGACATCCGCAATGTTCTGTGTGCCGCCCGCATTGATCGCACGGACCTTTGCAACCTTGTCATCATCTTCCGCCATATCAACCGCAGTCCATGCCGCGCAGTGGATCACCGCATCCGGTTTTACGCTCTCAATGACACGCTTTACTGCTTCTTTATCTGTGATATCCAGTGAAAGATAAGGTGCTTTTGTCACCTCAGAACCATCTTCCACACCGCTGTACTGCTCCTGAATATCAGAACCGACACCCTCGTGCCCTCTTTTGATCAGTTCGTTCATTACATCATGTCCAAGCTGTCCGCCGACACCTGTTACAAAAAATTTCATGCTGTTTCCTCCACTAATTATGCTCATGAGCGACTGGCTCACAAGTTACTTCTTTTAAGTATCATAACTCATAGCATTTACTAAGTCAAACCGAAAAGCTGAAATCATTCCCTGACTGCACCGGAGAGTCATGTAAAATCAATATTCTCCAAGATCAAACAATTCCTCAAAGGTTATTTTCAAATTCGGGAACATCACCAGTTGTAACTCCTCTTTATTCTGTGCAGTAACTGTTTTATAAAGATACGGATATCCTGTTCCATCCTCTTCGAAGTCAAAAAGATAGATTTCTACGGACTTTTTTCTCCAATCAACGATCCAATATTCAGAAACTCCGACTTTGCAGTAAATATTCATTTTTTCGTGCCTGTCGTATTCTTCCGTAGCATTGGATAAGACCTCCATCACAAAACGAGGAATACCTGTAAAAGAAATATTCTTTCGATCTCTCAAGTTGCAGATAATGGATACATCCGGAATCATTACTTTATCATCGTTCTCACGCCATTCATACTGCACACCATCACCAAAGACACGACATAGACTGTCTTTAATCTGACTGCCGATTTTGATAACAAAATTGTTGATAACCATAGCGTGTTCCAGGTAAGTTTTACTTAAATTCTCAACAGGTAATACATTACTCATGCAATGCTGCACCTCATTGATATATAGTATTGTTTACGTTCTCTGAAGTCTTTCACCGCTGCTGCGTCTTCTTTGCAGGTCATACCGCACCTGATGTCACTCTGATATCACTCTACCGTCACGCTCTTCGCCAGATTTCTCGGTTTATCCACATCCAGTCCTTTTGCCACGCTGACATAGTATCCGATCAGCTGCAGCGGAACCACGGCCAGGCTTCCGACAAAATGCTCATCTACTTTTGGTACATAAACGGTAAAGTTCACCTGATCTTCGATTTCGTATTTTCCATAGGTAGTCAGTCCCATCAGGTAAGCTCCGCGGCTCTTACATTCGAGCATATTGCTGATGGTTTTCTCATAGAGTTCGCTCTGTGTCAGGACTCCGATCACCAGTGTTCCCTGTTCGATCAGGCTGATGGTTCCATGCTTCAGTTCTCCTGCCGCGTAGGCTTCGGAATGGATATAGGAAATTTCTTTGAGTTTTAAGCTTCCTTCCAGGCAGACTGCATAATCAATGCCGCGGCCCACGAAGAATACATCATGTGCGTTTGCATATTTGGAGGCAAACCACTGGATCCGTTCTTTATCTTCCAGGACTTTCTGCATTTTATCCGGGATGGTAAGCATCTCAGAAATGTAATAGCTGTACTGTTCTTCTGAAATCTTTCCTCTGACTTTTGCGAACTGCACTGCCAGGCAGTACATTGCGGCTAACTGTGCACTGTAGGCTTTCGTTGTCGCAACTGAGATTTCCGGGCCTGCAAGTGTATAGAATACCTTATCGGCTTCGCGTGCAATGCTGCTTCCAACTACATTGACGATCGCCATTGTGGTAATATTCTTTTCTTTTGCCATTCTAAGAGCCGCCAGTGTATCGGCTGTTTCACCGGACTGGCTGACTACGATCACCAGTGCTTTCTGGTTTAATGGCATTTTTCGATAACGGAATTCGGATGCCAGCTCTACCCTCACCGGAATATCCGCCAGATCTTCAAATACATACTGTGCTGCCATACCCACATGCCATGCCGATCCGCAGGCAACAATATAGATCTGATCAAAATTCTGAATCTCTTCGTCCGTGATTTCTACTGTTGAAAGGTCAATTTTATCCTCTTTGATGACCGAATTGAGCGTATCCTGGATTGCTTTTGGCTGCTCATGGATCTCCTTCATCATAAAATGCTCAAAGCCGGCTTTCTCCGCTGCTTCGGCATCCCACTTGATCTCGGTTGTTTCTTTTTCAATCTCATCGCCATCAAGATTATAAAAATGTGCCTCTCCCGGAGTCAGTTTTGCGAACTCCAGATTTCCAATATAATAAACATTTCTGGTATATTTGAGAATTGCCGGAACATCAGAAGCAACATAAGTTTCGCCGTCTGCAATACCAATGATCATCGGACTGTCTTTTCGTGCCACCCAGATCTCCCCCGGATAATCCTTAAACATCAGTTCCAGAGCATATGAACCGCGTACACGCACCATCGTTTTCGCGATCGCATCGATCGGACCCAGATTATATTTCTTATAATAGTAGTCCACCAGCTTGATTACAACTTCTGTATCTGTCTGACTGTAAAAAGTATAGCCATGTTTTAATAACTTTTCCTTCAGCTCCGTATAATTCTCAATAATGCCATTATGCACACCAACAACCTCGGATTCTACCATACCTGAGCCAGAACCGCTGCAGTTTCCCGACACATGCGTATGTGCATTTGTCTGACTCGGTTCCCCATGCGTTGCCCAGCGAGTATGACCGATCCCGCAAGTACCTTTTAAGGTATGACCATCGTCCGTTTTCTCCGCCAGATTGCTCAAGCGTCCCTTTGCCTTCACAACCTGTGCCAGATTCTCTCCGTCTCGAACAGCCAATCCCGCTGAATCATATCCCCGGTACTCCAGTTTTGACAAACCATCCAATAAAATCGGTGCTGCCTGATGTTCTCCTGTAAAACCAACAATTCCACACATAATGTATTCCTCCACTTTTTCTGAATAAAATGATTTGAAATTTGCTCTTATCAAAAATCAAACACTTCAGACAATCCTTATGTTTCTCTTTTTCCATAATAACTCAAAAATCTCCCTCTACCTGTAGAGATCCTCCAGCGTTACCAGCCGGACTTCACCGTGCTTCTGTGCCTGAAGAAGTCCAGCCGTAAAACCGTTACTGAAAACTTATAAAAAGTTATAAACCTTTATGTTTCATTCCTACTTCAATGAGTATGCTTTTGTACTGTCGAAACAGATACTACTCACAAGTTCTTGTACTCTCCATAGGCGTAAATTCCGAATTAACGTATCCGTACATATTTGCATTAACGTTTAATTGTTGTACTATTTATATTCTAGCACCAGAAAATTTAAAAGCTCAGTAATGAACAACAGAACCACTATACAGGCACTTATCTTAAGTTGATACTAGATTATCTAAAAACGAACGACCGTTATGCTCTGCGGAGTGTTCATTCTAAAACGCATTTGCGTCCTCCAGGGAACGTAAAATGCAGTGTCTGACACTAATGTGCTCCTTTTCTACTTATAAAGTCTTTGTCATATTTTTCCATTTTTCAACAGATCTGTAATATTTTTCAAGTCTTAGGTTAAAATTGTTTATAACCCATTCTTCACCTTTACTCGAATTAAAAAGAAATAAAAGCTCTTGAATATCTACTGCCAAATCATTACTGTATGATGCATAGACTTTCAAATCACTATTTGGCAACGGCCACCATGCGTCTCTAATGTCTTTATATGTATCATTTAATTTACAATATGTCATATTAGCTTTTTTTCTCAAATCCTTATATGACATTTCTTTATTTACATAAAAATTAGAATACATATAAATAACGTTCTCTGTTTCAACAATTAATTTTTTCAGATTTTTTGTCCAAAAATCTATAATCATATTGTCTGGTAAAATATATTTCTCTCTGTTTTCTCTCTCTTTTTCATAATTTTTATTTTTTCTATATGCTATGTTCCCAAGTTGTATTCTTTTATCCCCTAACTTTTTACACCAATATAGATCATCTGCTACTTCCCAATATACCTGATAAGCAAAGTTATTATTTTCACTACCTACATCCATATAATCCTTAGCAATCCATAATTGAATAACATCTACAGTTTTATTTTTTATTAACCATGCTTCCTTTGATTTCGGTTGTAGATTCATTGATTTTAGTTCTTTTATTACATCTTTCGCAAATGCAACTATATTTTCATCGGATATATCCACTTTTGCAACAATATTTGCTCTATATACTTTTTGATAATCTTTTAAACTACGTGGCTTCTTTACTTGACATTTAATATCCAATGCATCAAAAGTCTCAAACCGAGCTGTCATCGTTTTTCTTTCGCTTACTACTGGTGGATTCTTTAACGGCAATACAATAGTACCTATCATATTAGAACGTAACACCGGTTGCTGTTGTTTAGATTCATTTTTTAGATTCCATGCTCTCGCATACGCATCTATAGTAATTTTTAAATCATTCAAATATAATCCTTCTGGTTGATACGATTTTTTATAATTAATTGCGTCACACAAAAACTGAGTAAATGCACTTATTTCTCCACTATTGTACGGATACGATTCTTGATCGTTCCGACATGAAAATATTGCTGTTATCCCTGATTTATATACAATTTCAAGAGCTTGATCTATATCAAATTTTTGTTGCTCCGTTCCGTAATTGCTATCAGCGTGACAAGCATCTATAATTATTAACTTGCTTTTCGCTTTTGATTCTTTCAAACGTTCAATCATAATATCAAAATAAATATATGTTGTACTATTTCCTTCATATGTATTTGTTGCATATAGATAATTGGCTCCCGCTTCATCTACTCCTCCATGTCCTGAATAATAAACAATTGCTATATCTTCCTCTGTACAACTTTTACTGAATTTTTGCAATTCTCTAGTATATTTTGAATTTTCAATCTCCCCATTCATAGCCAATATATTTATTGAATCTTTAGAACACAAAAAGACGCTCTCGAATGTTTCTTTCATTTTCTTTGCATCATTTACGCAGTAAGGTAATTTTTGATTTGCTCGGTACTCACTAATTCCACAAAACAATCCTCGTATCACTTTTATTCCCCCAGTTCTACCATTTTACTATATCTACATTTCCAAAACTAAGTGTTTACTTTTCTTTTAAAGAACTCTTTATACCAAACATCCCACCAATCAAAGAGCATATAACCACAGTATGTATTACATATTGCACAGAATTTCCATATGGAAATATCTCTTTTATTATTCCCATTACTAGTAAATGTGAATAAAACATAAATCTTGAAATAGTACCGAAAACTACACCAATACGTTCTAATTGCATATCAGGATGTTCAATCAACTTTTGAATTAGTGCTATAAGTACGAATGGTAAAGCCAATGTTATTGTTACCACGGCTCCTTCATCACACAATTTTATTACTAAGATTTCCAATATCCAAAAGAATAAACTAATGACTAACGATAGCTTTATTCTTTTACTTGCTTTTTTCAATCCGATTCCCAACACAAAATACGGAATTGCCATACAAAAATAACGTCGAAATAAATTATAAGTAAAATAAGGATTGGAAAATAAATTATTTTTAAAACTCTCTAAATTAGCAATTCTTACATAAGCGGTAAAAATAACTCCACCACAATATAATAATGTACTCAAATAGGCTATCGTTTTATATTTCATTACTTTTAGTCCTACATTTATACTGATAATTGCAAATAATAGTGCCGGTATAAACCATAAATGATAATAACTTCCAGTTAATAATCTGTATAGCATTCCTCCTAAACGATAGTTAAACTCACCGTAAACATATTCCCAACTCCAATAAATAGCTGTCCATATCAAATATGAAATAATCACTTTTCTGTATCTATCAATAATTTCTCTCAATGTCTGATTTTGATAAAAGAAACCTGATACAGTAAAGAAAAATGGAACAGCAATTCTTGGTAATACTTGCGTTCCTACTATGTAATACCAGCCACCCTTCTCAATAAAAAGATTTCCATGCACAAAAACAATCAATATTGCACATATGTATCTAGCTATTTCTATAGAAGGCATTCTTTTCTCCATAATACAGCTCCATTTATTCAATTCATGTTTCATTTATAAATATCAAATATATTAATTTCATTTTCTCAATTATCCACTTTTACCAATGAGAAATATATCTGCCCTGATCACAAGCTATCACTTCGCCAGAGATACAATTCGAAACATCTGAAAGAAGAAAATTGACAACTTCCGCAACTTCTTCTGGAATAAAAAAACGATTTGCTGGCTGCCAATCAGCATACATATTCTCTTTTCGACTTACTCCTGTCATAGCCGATTCTGTAACTCCAGGAGCTACACCATTTATTCTAATGCCTTCTTTTATAATCTTCGATGCCATGCATTTAATAAAGCTATTAGAAGCAACTTTTGTCAATCCATAAGGAATATCATCCGATCTAAACGCTCTTTCCGATGTAATAACAACTATGTTTCCACTTTTATCTTCCAATTTTTCAAGATATTCAACATAATTTTTAACCAGAAAATAATTTCCTTTTAGATTGATATTCATCTGTGAATCCCAACTTTCTTCCGTAACGTTTCGAAAATCACCTTCATGAAGAGATATTCCTGCATTGCTTACTAAACCATGAACTTTTTCACCATTAAATTTATGTTGTGCTTGCTTCCAAAAATCAGACATCTCTTTTACATTTGAAGAATCAAATACAAGCCATCTACAATCAGTCCCCAATTCAATTGCTGCTTTTTTTAATTTTTCTTCATTACGTCCTGTAATTAGAACTTTCGCCCCTTCCGCAATACACCTCTTTGCAATATAATATCCCAGGCCACTTCCAGCTCCTGTAATAACGATATTCTTCCCATCAAGCTGATGATTTGGGATGGATTCCTTCACTTCCACTGTAATATGATACTCCGGAATTCCTTTTATTACATACCGAGCCAGTCTCTTTAAATATACTCCTAATCCCATATTAGTTTATCCTCTTTCAATTAACGCATCTTTTGATAACACTACATATAAATGTCTATTTTTTCAGCATTTCAGCTAATTTGTATGCATTTTTACCAAGTACTTTTTTCACCATTCTTTTTATTTTTGCCTTAGTACTTATCTTCATTCCCGGTATCTCTTCATTATTTTCCTGCCAATATTCTTTTAATGCTTTCGCATCCTTGTCTGCATCTGTAAAAACTTCTAATAACATAGGTTGATTAGATGGTTTCATAAATTTTTTTAACTGTTCCTTAAGTTCTTTCATATCAGTTGCCGCCAAATATTCAAATTGACAATTAATACAACAATTTGCAATCTGTACACTATGACCGGCTGCAATATGCTTATTCAAAGTTGGGATTCTTTCAAGTCCAAAATTCTTATGAAACTCAGCTCCCGCATAGTTATTAATAACAAGAATCCTTACATTGGATGGTAGTTTCTGTAAAAGTGCATTCATATCATACATTAAACTAAGGTCTCCAATGAGAAGATATACTAATTCTTCCTCATTTGCAGCTTGTCCTAAATATGTTGACAACGCACCGTCAATACCATCAGCTCCTATATTGGCAAAACATCGAACTGTCGGTTTCAGTGGTGCATAATTAGACATACGAATACTATCCAAAACCGTCGTGTGCAACAAAGCATTGTCCGGTAATACTGCACAGAACTCTCGAATAACGGCTAAATTCGTAAAATCAAGCTTTGGGTAATGCATCATATTCAAACGATTTTTCCAACATTCAAAATATTCATTATCATTTTTTTCTTCAGAAAGCTGATTCATACAAGAAAAAAATTTCTCCGGACTTAATTCAAATACTTTCGTAAGACAATGATATCCATCGTTAATCATTCCGTCTATAGCAATCTGCCAATGTTCTGCTGTTTTAGCATAACATGACATAAAATACTTTATTGTTGAATAATAAACTGCACCAAATGAAATAATCAAATCAGGTGCTAAATATGGTATCTGATCTTGAGTAATTACATCTCCTAAAGCTCTAGGATTCATTATCTTTTCATTATTACTAAAAACATTCGCATACGTATCACAAACAATAACACAATTGTATTTTTTAGTAAACTCATTTAAAGAACTACGAAGCTTGCCAGTCAAATCAAATTCAGAACCACCTACCACTAAAATTCTCTTCTTGGTTTTCATTATTTCTGCAAATGGTGCAAAATCATGTTCGCTTTCATATCGATTAATTTTTCTCGTATTAGGAAGCTTCTCAATATCATATGTAGAAATCTCATTCAAATTATATGACATATGATAATTAATCTGAACAGGTCCCTTTCCGTGATGATTTAATTCAAGCAGAGCCTCATTTATGCAACGATTACAGTACCAATAATCCTCTTCATTCATTACTTTCGGAACATCTACTGCCATCTTTACATACCCACGAAACATATCTATTTGATCAATACATTGATCCTCCATATGAAACATTTCATACGGGTTCTGGTCAGCCGTCAATGCTACTAATTGTATATTTCTTTCATAAGCTTCTTTTATTGCCGGAAAATAATTACAGGTGGCTGTTGCGGCTGTACAAGAAACACAAACTGGAACATCCAATGCCTCTGATAACCCCAGTGCAAAATAGGCTGCACTTCTTTCATCTACAATTGAATAGCATTGAAAGAACTCATCATTTTCAATACTTCCAGCCAGTGCTGTATTTCGTGTTCCAGGTGAAATAACAACATGTCTAATATTAAATTGTTTTAATAACGATATTAAAATCTGAACACTCTTAATGTGTGTATACATTACATTTCTCCTTCAATAATCAATACAGCCTGCATTGATTGCTTTTTTAACCAATTTGCTGATTCACCATCAATTTTTTCTACACGCCTACACTTCCAACCATTGCTTGTAATCCATTGATCTATCTGGTTGTCATTTAACTTTCCATCATCTAGAACAACAATTTTCATATTCCCATTGGCATATCGTGTTCTAAAAATATTTATATCGACCAACATACACTCCGTATCACACAGGAGATATCCAACCTTTTTTGCAACTGACAGGCCTACATATTTTGACAAGATTCCATATTTATATTTCGTTTTAATATTATTCATGTCACTCTGATTTTTACTATTATATAATATAAACTTCGCATCCTTGTCTGTACTAGAAATAGCAGATATTATTGTACTATAATCTACTCGTTCTTGTTGCAAGTTAATACCTGCTATATTAATCAACACTGGTTCATGTTTATGATAGTATGCTTTAATTTTATCTTCACAAGTTTCGTATTCATCAATATGAATAGTTATCGTTTTAGCACAACGGTCAGCCCAACTTGTATTTATATCACTCACATTCCTATAAAATGCATATATAATAATCTCTGCTTTCTGAAACCACGCTTCAGTCATTGCTGTATATACATTTGCTAAATACTCTCCAGGAATTAGTAGAATGACTGGCTCTTTTTTCTTGATTGCCATTCCCATAGCAAAAAAAGCAGCACTTCTGGCATCTTGATACATTGCCACACTATTTTTCACTTTAATTGGAGCCACTGTTACTACTTTTTCTTTATCCTGAACAAATCTATCCCAATTGTATGCCATAATAGTCCTCCCTCTTACTTTTCTAAAACTTTGACAAATTTAAGCTTATCCCCTGTAATGCGATTAATAACATTTAAGCTTCTTTGAAATTCATCACTTTTTCTATATACCACCACAAATGCCAAAACTGTCAGTATTCCACAAATCAAAGCATTTATCACCACAGCCACAATTCCTTGAAAACCAATAATTTTGCATAAAATTGTTGAGATTACTGCAACAATTGTCGAAACTAAAATATACCCCAACATCTTTTTCAAGTATTCTTTCATCATTTTCTTTTCAAAAATAGTTGTAAATAAATTGAGCAGCAGCCATGGCATTCCTACACCCACCATTGAAATAACAGTAGATAATAAAATCCCATATACTCCCCAAAAACGAACCATTATCAAATTCAACACCAAATTAACACCTGCGGTAACTAAAGGTCGGAAACGATCCTCATGCCAGATTCCTGCCGCATCTTTATAACTGTTTAATAAAGTATTTATTTCAATAATAAAAAAATAAACACTAAAACAAATTACTGCTGGATACGCAAGTATCAACTCATCTTTTCTAACCCATATTTTCATAAAAGGTTGATAAATATTCAATAAACATGACATACAAAAACAAGAAATTATTGATATTATCAATGTAAATGTTTTTAAATCACTTAAATTTTTCTGTTTTGTTTCTGTGATAATACTATTTCCAATACCAGACATACAAGAATAAATCAAAATATTAACAATACTCAAAAGTGCTGTAATAATAAAATAATAATTTTGATATATAGCAAGAACAGTAAGTCCTAAAAATGCAGAAATTACAAGCGTATCTACAGAATTAACAACTATCCCACCCAACTTTGCAGTAAAAAGATCCCGAATACGTTGATTTATACTGCTTTTTTCTTTCTCATCAATCTCACCTTTTGCCTTATAATCCGGAAACATTCTATCTACAACTATAGCCGTACAAATGTTAATTGCTGCCTGTGAAGCTAAAGTTACTATTAAATAGAAATAATAATTATGAAATAAAAACAGTAAAACAAACTGTAAAATATATCTAAATGTATTCACAACCATTGTTACTTTACTTACAACATCTGCTCTCTGATAAGCTTGTAATAAACTATTTTTGTATGAAAAAAGCCAATATGACAAAACTGTAGCTGCTAAGTTCAACAAAAACAATACATATATATTAAGACCTCTTGGAAGTTCACCTGAAATCAGTTGTGGTACAAATGGACATATTATCAAACCACCAATCAACACTATGAACCCTATAATACGATAATAAGTTTTATATAAATTCATCAATGCACAAATGGTTTTATGATCCTCTTCTACTACTGGTTTATACATACTATATACCATAGCACTTCCCACTCCTAGTTCAGCTAAGTTCAAAACAGAAAGTATAGAAGTAAAAAGGCCATCTAACCCCAAATACTCAACACCAAGCCAATAAATCATTGCCGTTCGCATAACAAATGGTACGAGTAACTGATATACCCTTTGAAGCAATCCAAAAATAATATTTCTTGTTGCATTTTTTGTTCTGTTAAATTGCATTTCTTTTTTCTCCTACTACTTTGTATATTTTTCTCAACTCATATTCAGTGCTTTTTGAATATACTTCTTTGCTTTTGTTCTTTCTCTGTCCAAAATATTTTCCACTTCATCCCATTTTTGCTCGGATACTCGTGAAGCTATCCCGTCATACACTCTGTCCTTCAAATTAATTTTTCCTAATAATGTTTCAATTCTAGAATTCATATTCAATCCGCCTTCATTTCTAGTAAACACATAAAATTCTTTATGAAAAAGAATTGAAAAAACAGTTCCATGGAATGAATCAGTAAGAACATACTCTGCATGCTTAATCGCAAACAACACTTCTGCAGGATCATATGTATAATATTCTGGTGTTGTTATATCAAAAAGCATTACAACTGGAAGACCTTTTTGTTTAGAAAAATCCTTAATTTTCTTATTATACGATTTATCAATTCTACCCAAAAAGTAACATACAATATAATGATCTGGCATTTTCTTTTCTGGTTCTCTACATAAATCTTCCCAAGTTTCTACTGGTACCATCATTGTTGGATCTAGTAAAACTTCTGCATCTCTACCTGTAAGCTCTTTTATAATCTTTTGTCCAGCTTCTTCCCTTACTGACAAAGATTTTATTTTTTTTAGCCATTTACTATACTCTGCTCTTCGATATTCTGGAATTTCAGCTACGCCAAAACTTGGTGATAAACATATCGTTTTCTCTGGTGCAAATGAACAAAATGCTAATTCTGACGTTGTAGCATAAGTAGGATTCCAAATCTGATCACTTCCACAAATATAAAAATTTATACTTTCTATCCATTCTCTTGTAATATTCTCTCTATTTAAAACAAGATTTGATATATTAAGCTTCTGATCTGCAAAAGCCTTGAAGTGCTCACTCCGTCTTTCTTTTAGGCTAATCAAACTACTGCTATTTTTCTTTGCATATATTAAATTGTGAATGATTCCTTTATCCACTCGATTAATATCATATTTATACATTGGTCGTGAAATAAGAACCTCTCGAATATATGCAGGTTTTAACTTTGAAAGTTTTGTAGCACTTTTTTCTTTAGGTTTTTCATAAAGATTTTCCAGTCTATAAGTCTCTACTTCTCCATACTCCGAAAAAATCTTTTCAACCGCATAATTTTGATATTTATTTCCATAATTGTCACTAACAAGTGTTATAATTCCAAATTTCATTTTATTAATACCCCAAACACACAGCTATGGCATATATTTTAAATTTCTTTGATATATTTGTTGATTTCAAAAAACTTCTTATATATTTTCTTGCAATTTTTCTCATATGAACAATATGACTCTTATCTTTATATCCACATTTCTTCGCCTCATATAAACTAAAAATAGCTGCACACATAAGACGTTCTCTTGCCAACCCCAATAGTTCTGGGAATTCCCTTTCTACGTCTTTATTTATTTCCTCCCACATAGGAATTGCAGAATATTTCTTTTCAGAGAACGAAAGGTGTGAAATACTTGTATCCTCTAATACATGATGATATAGAATTTCATTAGTTACAACCATTTCATGTGATTGTTTAAGAACTTTCCAAAGAAATTCCGCATCTTCTCCGTATCCCGTTTTCTCATTAAACTGTATTCCATCTGTGAGATTTCTACGAATTAATTTGTTCCATAACATTCCCGTCATCCGTTTATGTTTCATAAACTCCAGCATTTGCTGTTTTTGATTCCAATACTCTATTTTTACATTTTCTATATATTTAACCTGTTCTGCTGTTTCTGCATGATCACTCTCACACAAAACTATATCTGCGTCATTAATTAATTCCAACATTGTCTGAATCATATTAGGCTCTATCCAGTCATCTGCATCTACATAAAGAATGTACTCTCCCTTTGCATTCATAAGACATGAATTTCTTGTCGTAGAAACTCCTTTGTTAGACTGATTATAAATTATGATTCTACTATCTTTTTCAGCATAATCAGACAAAATAGACAACGTACTATCCGTTGAACCGTCATTTATAATAATTATTTCTATATCTTGAAATGTCTGGCATAAAATACTATCCAGGCAACGATTAATCGTTTTCTCTGCATTATATGCCGGTATTAATACTGATACCATTATAAACTCCTTTTTATAATCTGAGGTACTGTACGTATACCTTTTAAAATTTTCTCATAAATAATCGCACCGACCAAACTCAGAATAACAAGCCATACAAACATAAGTGGTGGCCATGAAACTACTTTTAATATTGGTTGAAACCAATCACAAATATATGTTGAAAAAAATACTGCATGGAAAAACCACATTTGTGTCGAATATTTTCCAAATACACTTAATCCCTTTTTAATCAACGCACAATTAACTTTTTCAAACAAATTAGCAATACAACAAATTATAATTGGTACATAAAAAACATCTAATAGGAAACCAGCTATTGAGTTAATCAATATTCTGGATGCAAATACTATTGCAATACCCAAAATACAAAATATAGGATTTTTAAACCATTTCATTTCTTTTGACTTTTTTATAACCTTATTTTCCGCCATCCAGTATCCTATTAAGAAGCATGGAAAATACAAAAGACAACTAAATAAATCATGAATAATTGTGTTATTTTCATAAGTAGGTACAAAATGTAAAGCTAACTCAAAAATATACGGTACTACAACCATCATTAACAAATTAATGTATGGTTTAAATCGAAATACTTTATATTTGCACAATACAGGCATAACTAATACACAAAACATGTAGAAGAAAACATACCACGCAAACCAGTTTAGGTTAGGCAATAATCCAAACATCTGCACAACCAGTTTCCAAGGTGTTATTTTCCACCCCCCCATCACAGCTGCTGGAATAAAAAGCGAAAATAATGATATCCAATAGATTTGAAGCAATGCCCATATCTTCTTGATACCATATCCGATTGTCTTTTCTTTTGCAAAAAAATAACCATATCCAGAAAGTACTGCATAAATAGCTACACAAATTTTACAAGCATAGCCAAATAATGTAACCAAATATGGTAAATCACTAAAAGGAATTACTATAAAATGATGTGCAATCATAATTAAAATTGCAATTCCCTTTATCATCTGTGTTGTCTTTTTGTCCATCACCTATCCCACCTAATTAAATCGATATGTTTTATAATAATAAGCCCCACTTTTTTCAGCAGCCTCTAATCCAACTTCCGAATCCTCGAAAATAATTGTTTCAGTAGGCTTTGCATCAAAATAATCCATGGCTTTCAAAAAGCCTTCCGGATCTGGCTTTGATTTAGTAATATCATCATGCGTCAAAATTAAATCAAATAAATCAACCAATCCAAATTGATTAAGAATATCATAACAATTCTCCTTAGAAGCCGTTGTTACAACAGCTGTTTTGTATTCTTTACGCATCAAACGGATTATATCTACTAAGCCAATATTAAGAACAGCCTTATTCAGATGTTTCTTATATGCATTCTTTTTTACCTTATGCATTGCCTCCAAGACATCTTGGTCACTCGTAGTAATCTGCGGTAAAAAATCCATATAATGGCGTCCATTACAGAATTCACAATAATAATTATAATCTATTTTATACCCATAAGGTGCTATAGCATCTTTATAGGCATGATAGTTTACATCTTTTGTATCAAATAAAGTACCATCTAAGTCAACAATCACTAATTTCATAATCTTCCTTTACAACTCTATAACTTTTCTCTCTAGTTCCTCATCTGACGCAATAATTTCTTTTATCTCTGAATATGGACAGCCGTAAATAATCTTTATAAACTGTAATCCTGCGCCCTGTAATACATTTAATGCAGAAATTTTATACTCTTCATCATTAACTGTATAACCAATAAAAGAAGCTCCTCGTTTTTGCAGAACAGATAATTTCTTTCTATTCTGTTCAGACAATATTCCATTTTTTCCAAGTATATTATCCAAATCAATAAAATAAAGCGTATAATCTCTCTGCATATCTTTCCATAGTCTCTCATCCCCCCAGTTTTCATATTCTGAAACAGCTATATAATGAAATACACGCCCAGAATATCCGATAAGATACGAAATAACATGGCTGATATATAATTTTGAAATTGGATAACTCGCATCATTTAATTTTTCATATGCTTTAACAAAATCTTCTGCTTTATTAAATCCATATAATCCAAGGCATATTACATCCGACCGAACCTTTTTTTCAATAATATCTAATAAATTTTCCTGCTCATTTAAAATCAGAAAGCTCTTATTTCTTAAATTATGTATGTCTCTCTCCCATACATTTAAATCAAGTCCCGCAACAAAATTACCATGCGGAATACTTTCTATCCTAAGATAATTATCTACATCTTTTACTACAACAGAACCTGTTATTCCAGCCTTTCGGATTACCCGATACACTGTTTCTGCTGGTCCAGAAGTCATACTTTCCAGAATAACAATTTCAATTGGATAGTTTTCTAATTCTGTTTTAATAATTTTATCTGCATGATACTCTTTTACATCTTCTTCTAATAAAGCAATTAAAACTCTATCATATTCCTCTGAAAAAATACCTTCAATACTATGTTGAATCAACAATTGTCCATTAGGATGTCTGTGCAAATACTGCGGAATCCCATTTGTAATTCTTCTTCCCAAACAAGGAACAACCAATGTACTCATTATGCACCCTCCCTGGCTTGTTCTTCTAAAACTTTAATATTATTTAATACAATACTTGTCTTTTCATTTAAAAAATTACAAGTAAATTCGTCTTCAGTATAAGGATAAATTCGAATAAGCTTTTGAAGAAGAGAATAATATATTTCTATTACATAACTAGAATCAATTTTACTAATCTCGTCCAACAATAAATCTCGAAATACAATCAATCTCAAAACTGTATTCATACTCACTTCCTTCTGAAATCTATATGACCACATAACTTGAACATCTTGTAACAATGTTCCAATATCTAAAAACCAAGAATCATAAAATGAATCCAAAAAATCAATAAAATACATACGCTCATCTTTTATGATAATGTTCTCCAAAGTCATATCACCATGACACTGTGTAGGAGCCAATTTGCTCCAATTATGCTTTTCAAGCAAATCTAATGCGTGATTCACGACTTCATTGTTATCAGACAATTTTTCACGAAGATTCGACAGCTTTTTTTTAAAAACATCCCTTGCTAATTTCTGTTGCTCTTCTGATATTGATGTTTTATTTCTAGAGACAAGGCTACTAACTAACGCTTCCACTAATCCCTTCACTTTTCCTATTTCCATAGTCTTTATGTATTCAGCCAAAGTCACTCCTTGAATATATTCCATATCAAAAAAATATAACCCTTCTTCTGTGTAACCTTGATTCAATACTTTAGGTGCCCTAATCGGATCACCTGAAAAAGCTGCTTGTTTTTCACTCTGACTTTTTAATCTATGATTGTACTCTTTATCTTTTGAAATCTTGCGGACATAATTTTTTCCATTATCGTCTTCCATCAAAAAAATCCGACATCCTGAATGCCCGCCTAAATTATATTTATTCACTTGTATTCTTCTCCCTAAAGCATTTCGTTTTGACACTTATACCATTAACTTGAAATACTCTGATTGTTTTGCTATTTCGTATTCTGCAGGTGTTCCAAAAGGAACATGAAAATCAACCGTATAATTTTTTACATTTAATCCCTTTTGACACATAACATTATAAATGCCACTTACAAAAAACTCACTATAATTACAATTTTGTAAATATTCATCTGCCATTTCACGAAACATCTGGGCATTTCGAACCATATATGCACCACAAATAGCATGATTACTTACTACTTTCTTTTCTACAGTCCCAATCACTTTTCCATTTTCATATTTGATATAACTAAACTGTGGTTGATCTGATTCAAAAGTAAGCAATGCTCCATCATAATCCCATGTTTCTGTATTCATATCTTTTGCAAAAGAATTACATAAAAACATATGATCACAATCATTAAACAAAATAGGCTGATCATCCTGGATATTTTTCAATCCCGCCAAACAAGTCATAACCGGTCCTGATTTTACTTCTTCAAAATCAACAGCCTCTATTTTTGCATTCGGAAAATAATTCAATATTACTTTATCAATCTGAAACTCTTGAATATGTTGCTTTAACACTACAAATGTAATATCTGCAACATCTACCTCTTTTTCAATAGATCGTGTTGCCCAATATAAAAATGGTTTTCCTTTAATTTCAATTAACGGTTTTGGCATTACAAAACCATTCTTAAAAAAACGAGAGCCTGCACCCCCCATTGGCATAATTAAATGTAATTTATTTTGTTTCATTATTTTTCTTCCTTCTGTGTAAGCCATATTTTCTGCTGTTCAATTAAATCATGCATTAATTTTTCTGCCACAATTTCTCCATTAAAATGTGTACGTACATATTCGCATCCTGTATTAGCAATTTTTTCCAATTCTTCTTGATTTTCATCTTTTTGATAATACTCAATTTTAGCTCTTAAGTCTTCTTTTGAGCCGTCATAAGCAATAAAATGTACACCTGGAATTAATCCCCAATCCCTATATGCCGGCGAATCTACACCTAGATATGCACAACCACATGCCATACCTTCTACGAATCCAATACCTGGAATTCCTAATATTTCTTCTCCAACAACACACATCTTGTAACTATTAAAAGCTTCAACCATATCAAATGAATAATATTTTTTTTGTTTTCCTGTAAACAGCCTATTATAAATTTTCTTATATATCTTTAATAATGGAAAATCTGTATTCTTGACTGTTTTTCCTGCATTATCCTCCAAATAATCACTACTTGTACAATAAATTGTATTTTTAAAATATTCTGGATTATCTTTTATTTGCTTACGTGATGGTTGATCACAAGAATCACCATAGGTATCCAAAAACTCCTTATGCGTCTTATATGTAATAGTTCCTGTTGCAAATGCCATATTTTTTCGTTTTTTAAATGGAACCTTATTTTTAAATCTTTCCGCATATACAAACGGATGTGTCACCCAAGGCTTATCAATATGATAATATCTTCTATATAACTCACAATTCTTCTGTAAGTCCACCTCTCCAAAAAGACAACTTACATTTGCTTTTTTTATGATTTCATCCTCTTCTGCTCGTCCATGAAAATGCAACATACTCAATGCTTTAAATGCATCTACTCCCGACATCCCTCTATAATTATCGGAACATATATTATAGAGAATCACCAAATCATCCGGGCGAATTTCTGATGCACTTTTTAATATCGTAATGTTTTTAGCATTTATTTTATTCACTTTCATTGTCAATTTATTTTCAGCAAATCGAAATACATTTAGTATATTCATTAGAATATCATTGTCATTCCTAAGAGTCGAAAACCCTCTATCATTGATATAATTACATATCTCATATTCAGGATGTTCTAAAAGATATTTTAATAAATATCCATGTTTTATAGCTGCTGAAAATTTAAAAATATAAACAGAAGCTCCTTTCACAAGCATCCAATCTGAATGTAAATTTACAAAAACCACTCTTTTTTTCATTATTACAATTCCTTATATAAATAAACTTTCCATTTGTTTTACCATGTATTCCACTGAATACTTTTGCAACATTTGAGAATCTGCTTCCAATTTTACCCTACCATCTAATATGTCATTAATTCTACTTACCCATCCTTCCGTTTTCTGATTCAAATCCAAAACCTCACATCCACCACAATTTACTGTTTTGGGAATTGAAGAAGATATCAAACAAGGTAGGCCTGCAGCTTGTGCCTCTAATATTACAATTCCAAGACCTTCAAATACACTAGGGAAAAAGAACAAATTACTACACTTCAGTAATTCATTAACATCTGAACGAGTTCCTAAAAAATGAACCTTTTCTTCTAATTTATTCAATTCTATTATCTGCCGTACCTCTTTCTCCATATTTCCCTTTCCAACCCATAGTAATTCACAATCCTTTCTTTTTTTGCATAATTCTACAAATACATTGGCAATTAATATAGGATTTTTTTGTGGTGATATTCTACCAATCGTTATAATAACATTGTTTTCCTTTATCCCTATTTCTTTTCTTTTTTGTTCTATATTAATTGTCTTTTTAAATTTTGCTATATCTATTCCATTATTTACAACAATTGTTTTCGAATCCTTTTTCCAACGATTTCCAAACAAAAAATTTAAAGCGTCTACAGAACATCCGCATCGGCGATTAGAAAATCTCCAACACAGTTGCCTCATAAGAAATTGATAAATTAATATTGAAATAGTTTTTCCTTTTCGTAGTTCTTTTTCTTGCATGGAATTATGTGAATGACAAATTCGAATTGGTATGTTGGCTAGCCAAGCAATAAAAAGATTAGGTCCATTAAACAAATCAATGTTACATTGAAAGATGTCATATTTTTCTTTTTTTAAAATAAAAACACAATAAAAATCTGATTATCCGCTAAAACACAGTATCTATCAGCATTTT
>OBHU01000799.1_pt1 | contig 20351 bp, 16 predicted proteins | sample 1519071 | NCBI WGS metagenome assembly OBHU01 (sample SAMEA2452135, study PRJEB22498) | human gut metagenome
TCATCTTTAAATGGTGAAGCTAAAGAACAATATAAGTATCCTTTAAACGGAATTGTAAAAGATGAAAATAATCTTTATCGAGGAACAGTTGTCTATAGTAAGAGAGGAATTATGATTGTAACTAGTATTGGAGATCAAACAATTTATGGAAAACTGGCAAGTGAACTTTCAGAGGCTGCACCTGATAGTCCTTTAAAATTAAGACTTAGACATCTAGCTAAAATTATTAGTATTATTGGTTATGTTGGTGCAATCTTGGTATCATTATCATATTTATTTTCAGTTATTTTTATTGATAATAATTTTGATATGAAAGAGGTTCATAGTTTAGTATCTAATTTCCCACTTCTTTCTAGTTATATACTTCATGCTTTAACTTTAAGTGTGACTATTATTGTTGTTGCTGTTCCAGAGGGGTTACCTATGATGATAACGCTTGTTTTATCATCAAATATGAAAAGAATGTTAAAAAATAATGTTTTAGTAAGGAAAATGACAGGTATTGAAACTGCTGGTAGTTTAAATATTCTTTTTTCTGATAAAACGGGGACTATTACTAAGGGTAAATTAGAAGTTATTGGATTGATGGATGGAGAGTTAAATAGTTATCATACTGAATATGAATTACAAAATTTACCTAGATTACACAATTTATTTAAAAAGTCTCTTATTTGTAATAATGCTAGTACCTATGATGAAAAAGGTAATCCTATAGGTGGTAATATAACGGATAGAGCGCTTTTAAATTTTATTAAAACAAAATCAGTTGACTATCAAAAATTAGAAACTATTCCTTTTAATAGTAAAGATAAGTTTTCTGTTACTAAAATAAAAGATATAAAAGAGGAAAAGTTAATTAAGGGAGCTCCGGAAGTGATTTTAAAACACTGTACTAGTTTTTATGATAAGTATGGTAAAAAAAGAAGATTTTATGACAAGGATAAGTATCAAAATAAAATAAATAGTTTTACTAAACAAGGTATTAGAGTATTAGCTTTAGCTATTAATGATAATTATGATTTAAATAATACCTTTTTAAATTTAACTTTAGTTGGTATTGTATTAATTAAGGATGAAGTTCGAAAGGAAGCTATTGAAGGAATTAAATTAGTGAATAAAGCTCATATTCAAACAGTTATGATAACTGGTGATAATAAAGATACAGCTTTTTCAATTGGAAAAGAAGTAGGGTTAATTAAAAATAATAATGATTTGATTTTAACTAGCGATGAATTAAAAACTAAATCAGATGATGAAATTAAAAAAATTCTTCCATATTTAAGAATAGTTGCTCGTGCTCTTCCTCAGGATAAAAGTAGGTTAGTTAAAATTGCTCAGGATTTAGGTTTGGTTGTTGGAATGACTGGTGATGGTGTGAATGATGCTCCAGCTTTAAAAAAGGCTGATGTTGGTTTCTCAATGGGAAGTGGAACAGAGGTTGCAAAAGAAGCAAGTGATATTGTTATTTTAGATGATAATTTTTTATCAATATCTAAAGCTATTTTATTTGGAAGAACTATTTTTAAGAGTATAAGAAAGTTCATTATTTTTCAATTAACAGTTAATATGTGTGCCATAAGTTTATCAATAATTGGTCCATTTATTGGGGTAGATACTCCTGTTACGGTTATTCAAATGTTATGGATTAATATGGTTATGGATACATTAGCTGGACTTGCTTTTTCGTTTGAACCACCATTATTAGAATATATGGATGAATATCCTAAAAAAAGAGATGAGAAAATTTTAAATAAATATATGCTTCATGAAATATTGTTTACTGGTTCTTATTCATCATTACTTTGTGTTTTCTTCTTAAAAAATCCGTTTATTCATTCATTATTTAGAAATGGAGTAAATGATGAATATTTCATGACTGCTTTTTTTGGTCTATTCATATTTATTGGTATTTTTAATTGTTTTAATGCTAGAACTAATAGACTTAATTTACTTTCGAATTTGTTAAAGAATAAAATTTTTCTAGCTACTATTATATTTATTTTTATAGTTCAATTAATTTTAATTTATTATGGAGGAGATTTATTTAGAACGGCAGGATTAACACTAAAAGAATTAGAAATAATGATTGTTATAGCTTTTACTGTTATTCCTATAGATTGGTTTAGAAAAATATTTTTAAGAAGTCGTGGTTATATAGGTGGCGTTTAGTCATCTTTTTTGTTGTAATATGGCATATATATAATTTATAGGATTATTTAAATTTTCAATTGAGTTAATTAAAAATAGATGAGTTATATTTTCTATTTAATTATTTTGACAAAACTATTTTTTTGTGGTAGTATATGCCGAAAAAGGGAGCTTGCAGTATACGGTGATATTAGGAGGAATTTATATGACAAAGGACGAATTATTAAAAGCAAAACAAAATTTATTAAAACTTGAAACATTAAAATTAAGTGGATATCCAACAATAGATAAACCATGGACTGAAAATTATAATCAAAAAGAGTTAGGAAAAGAAATTCCTAAAAGGACTGTTTTTCAAGAAATTTATAATAACAATTTCTCTTTTTCAAAAGATTTAGCGCTAGAATTTTTTGGAAGTAAGATAAATTATTCAACTTTTTTTAAAAATATTGAAGCAACAGCAAAAGCATTTCAAGAGTATGGAATAAAAAAAGGAAATTTTGTTACAATTTGTGCAGCGGGTATTCCGGAAACTGTTTATTCGTTCTATGCCTTATCAAAATTAGGTGCAGTTGCTAATATGATTGCTCCTCATTTTGAAAAAAAGGATTTAATAGCAAGAATTAGTGATTGTGAAAGTGACGTATTGATAATAATGGATGAATTTTATCCAGAATTAAAAGATGCAATAAAAAATTCAAGAATAAAAAATATAATTATTCTTCCAACTTTAAATTCTTCAATATTAAGATTCGTTTCTAAAAAATATAAATTAGATAGTCATAGTAACGAATTGTATTGGAATCAATTTATTAAAGATGGAAAGAATAGAGAAGAAAGTCAGACTATTTCATATGAAAAAGATTTACCATTAACAATGGTATATTCAAGTGGAACAACAGGTGCCTCTAAGGGTATATTATTGTCAAATGATAGTTTTCAAAATTCAATTCAATCATATCCAGCATCTGGTGTTGATATTTCAAGAGGGCAAAAGTTTTATCAAATTATACCTCCATGGTATTCAACTGGATTAAGTACATCGATACATTTGCCGTTGTCTTATGGAACGTCTGTATTTATGGATCCAAGATTTGAAAGAGATATTTTTGTAAAGAATATTGTTAAAGAAAAACCGAATTATTGTGTTGCTCCAACAAGTATGTATGAAGGTTTTTTAGATGAAAATCTAGTTAAAAATAAAGATTTATCGTTTTTTAATTATCCATTTGAGGGTGGAGAACCATTAAGTAATGAAGTTGCTACTAAGATAGAAACGGTATTTAAGCAACATGGAAGTGATGCTCGATTAAGAGTTGCTTATGGACAATGTGAATGTGGGGCAGCAATAACAACACAAACCCAAATGGCTGAAAGTACAAGAGGATCTGTTGGTATTCCATTACCTGGAATTACAATTGGTATTTTTGATGAAAAATTTAATGAATTACCTTATTATGAAAGAGGACAAATTTTAGCGAATACCCCATGTAGTATGTTAGGGTATTATAAAAACGAAAAAGCAACAAAAGAATATTTTCATATAGATAAAAATGGTATAAAATGGAATTGTACAGGAGATGTTGGATATATTGATGAAAAAGGTAATTTATTTGTTCAAGGTAGAGCATCTGATTATTCAACAATAAATGGAGAAAAAATTTATAATTTTGATATAGAGAATATTATGATGGAATTAGAGGAAATTAAAATATGTGATGTATTAGAATTTGATGATGATGGCCAAAAAGAATTAGCAGCACATATAATCTTTACTGAAGAATTTCAAAAAAACATTAAAGTAAATAAAGATTATTTAGAAAAAAAATTACATGATATTCAACAATATATTTATGAAAAAACTAATAATGAAAATATGGTTCCATGTAGATTTAAAATTAGAGATTCATTCCCATATGCCAAGTCTGGTAAAAGAGATGTTGGAAAAATTAAACAAGAAAAGGATGGATTTTTGGTAATTAATAAAGTTGTTAGTGAAAATAAACAAAAAAAATTATCTCGTTAATGAGATATTTTTTTATCTAAAATATTTGAGAAATTGTAAAAAGGACTTATTTGTGTGGTAAAATATTGATATAGGAGAGTGAATTTATGGTTATCTCAAATCTTACATGGGTAATAATTTTTAGTTTTATGTATATTGTTGCATTGTCTTTCTTGTATTTTTCAAAGACAAGACTAGATAATGGGGAAAATAAAATATATAAGTATATCCTTATTACAAATTTAGTTGGATTGGTATTACAATTTTTATGTGATTTTGTGTCTTATAAGTATGATGTAATACCTACTATTATAAGTGACTTTGTATTACGATTATATTTAGTATATTTCATTATTTTCATATCATTACTAATTTTTTATTTAATTGAAATTTCATTTAAGCACAAAAAAATAGCCAATATAATAACTTTAATAGGAGATACATTAATAACTATTGTAGTGTTTATGCTTCCATATAATTTACATAGAGATGTGGTTCAAAAAATTTATTATACATATGGACCGGCAGTTCAAGTGGTTTTTTTCTTATCTGCTATATTAAGTTTAGTCATATTTGCAATTTTAATTGCAAAAAGAAAAAGTGTTGGTTTAAATAAAAAGGTTCTACCAATTTGGTTATATTTATTATTTGGTCTAGGTGTTATGGTTATCCAAATGAAATATCCTGAATTAGTAATAACAACAACAATGGAAAGTTTAATTTGTTTCTTAATGTATTTTACAATAGAAAATCCAGATTTAAAAATGATTACAAAATTGGAATTAGCGAAAGATCAGGCAGAAAAAGCCAATCGTGCTAAAAGTGATTTCTTATCTAGTATGTCTCATGAAATAAGAACACCATTAAATGCTATAGTTGGTTTATCAGAAGATAATTTATCTTATGAATCAAAATGTCCTCCTGAGGTAATAGAAAATTCACATGATATTGTGAATGCTTCACAAACATTACTTGAAATAGTTGGAAACATTTTGGATATAAATAAAATAGAATCTGAAAAACTAGAAATTGTAGAACATTCTTATAATTTTAAGGAAAGTATTACAAGTATGTGCAAAGTTACTACGACTAGAATTGGTGAAAAAGATATTAAATTCAATTTAAATATATCTGATGATTTACCTTATGAATTGATAGGCGATAAAGTTCATGTAAAAGAAATTGTTAATAATATTTTAACTAATGCAATTAAATATACAGAACAAGGTGAAATTAATTTAAGTGTTAAATGCGTTAATGATTATAATAAAAGATTGTCTAATTTAATAATTACATGTCAAGATACAGGAAGAGGAATAAAGAAAGAATATATATCAAAATTATTTACAAAATTTGAAAGATTAGACATTGAAAAGAATACAACTACGGAGGGAACAGGACTTGGACTTGCAATAACTAAAGCATTGATAGAAATGATGTGTGGAACGATTAATGTAAGTAGCCAATTTGGAAAAGGTTCAATTTTTGTGGTAAATATTCCACAAAAAGTTAGTAAATTTCAAAGACCAATGACTGAAAAAGAAATTATGGATACAGCTTCAAGACTTTTGAATAATAATACAACTAAAGAAAGTAATACAACTAATATTGATTATGGACATAGAAAAATATTAATAGTAGATGATAATAAATTAAATATTAAAGTAGCAAAACGAGCAATCTCTGATTTTGATTTTGAAATTGATGAATGTTATGATGGACTTGAATGTTTGAATAAAGTTGTTGTTGGAAACGAATATGATTTAATTTTAATGGATATAATGATGCCTAATATGAGTGGAGAAACAGCAATAAAAAAATTAAAAGAAAATTCGAATTTTAGAATTCCGGTAATAGCTCTTACTGCTGATGCTGTATCTGGTGCAAAAGAAAAATATGTAAGTGAAGGTTTTGTTGATTATATTGCAAAGCCATTTAACAAGGATCAAATAAAACAAAAACTAGATATTATTTTTAATGATAGGAATATGTCAAATACCAATAAACGTTAACTTTTAGGGATTCAAAAATAGAAGTTAGAAAGTTCATAGAATATAGTTATTTAGAACAAAAGAAGAATTAGAAAAGTCGTGGTTATATAGGTGGCGTTTAGTCATCTTTTTTTTGTTATTGGTCGGTATTGTGTTGACTTTATTGTCAAATAATGTCTATAATTTAAATAGGTGATGTTATGGTTTTATCATATAAAGAACTTACAAAAAGGGGCTTTAGTGATTATAAAATAAAGAAAATGCTTGCAGAAAAAAAGTTGTTCTTTATAAAAAAAGGAATGTATTCCAGTTCAAAAGATTTTGATTATTTAGAGTATATTTCTAAAAAACATCCTAATGCTATTGTTACGCTTGAAAGTGCATGTTATTGTTATGGTTTGTTAAAAAAAAAGAAGGATTATTATAGGATTGCTACAAAACAAAAGGATAGAAAGATAAATGATGAATTTATCAAACAAATTTTTATGACTGATTCTTTATATAGTATTGGTGTTAATGTTATTACTTATAAAGGGTTTAAAATTAAGATTTATGATTTAGAAAGAACTTTAGTTGAGGTAGCTCGAAATAAGATTTTACTTAGTTATGAAGATTATCATGAAATTATGAATAATTATAAAAAATTATTTCGCTTAGTTAATAAGGAAAAATTATATAATTATGTTAGTTGTTTTAAAGATAGTCGTATTGAAAAAAGGATAAAGAGGGAATTGGATTTATAAATTTTTCGACCTTGTGTTGTTTACTGATTGCGAAAACTGGAGTGATAAAATGATAAAATTTATAGTATGTGATGATATTAAAGAATTTAGATTAAAGATAAAGGATTTTATAAACGATGTTTTAGTAGGTAGTAAGTTGGAATATGATATTATTCAATTTGAAAAGTATGACAAGGATTTTGCTAAATTAATAAAAAATGATGGCGCAGCCAAAATATATATATTGGATATTGAATTAAAGGAAGGCATTTCTGGAATAGATATTGCTAGAAGAATTAGAAAAGTTGATTGGGATAGCATTATAATTATGGTTACTTCTCACAATGAATTAGGTTATGATGCTTTGAAAGCTCAAATAATGTTATTAGATTTTATATCTAAGTATGATAATTGTGAAAAGAATTTAAAAAGAGTTTTAAAGAAAGCAATAAAACAAATTGATTCTAAAAAAGTTATTGCTTATGAATATTTAGGTGTTGCTTATAGAGTTTATTTAGATGATATTATTTATGTTGTTAAAGATACAGTTGATCGAAAGTGTATTATTAAAACAGATTATAATGAAGTTATTGCTAATAAAAATATGAATGAAGTAATTGATGAGTTAGATGAGAGATTTTATTTAACGCATCAAAGTTGTTTAGTAAATACTCAAAAAATTTCTAGAATCGATTTTAAAAATAATACTATTTATTTTCAAAATGGAATGAGTATAAATTTACTTTCTAGAGATAAAAGGAAAGGATTAAAGAAATATGTTGGAGTTAAGTAGCTGGTTTATAATAGGTATTATTTATAATTATTTTTATTGTTATATATATTCTAGATTTAATAATAAAGAAAAATTTAGATTGGATGGTAAAAAAATAAGTATAATAATTTTTGTTTCGCTAATAAATTCTTTGGCGTTGTTTTACCCAAGTATGATAGTTAAAATTTTATTTAAATATGTATGGATTGTTTTAATGTTCAAGATAATATATAAAGATAGTTTTTCCAAATGTTTAATAACTTCATTTTTAATATATGTAGTATTATCTATTTCAGAAATGTTATTTTCTATAATTTTTATATCTATTTTAAGAACAAAAATAGAATTTTATAAAACTAGTTTTACGGGTATTATTTTATCAAATTTTATAATTATGATTATAACGTTTTTACTTTTATTATTAAGTAGTATTAACAAGTTAATGTATAAAATAATAACTTTATATTCAGAAAAAAAGTATATAAATACAATATTTATTATTCTTTTAGCAATTATTACTATTTATTTTTTCATATATCAAAGTTATATGGGATATATTTTTAGGGATAATTTTATAATCGTTTTATTATTTTTTTTAGGAGTTGTAGTATTTATTTTGGGATATTTAGTTGAAAGAACAAATAATGCAAAGTTAGCAATGGAATATGATCAATTATTAGATTATGTTAAAACATATGAAGAAGTAATTGAAGAAAAAAGCAAAAATCAACATGAATATAATAATCAATTAATATTAATTAGAGAAATGTTAGGAAACAGAAACAAAAAAGTAAAGGAATACATTGATCAAATACTATCTATAGAAAATGAGCAAAGTAAAGGCAATTGGTTGAATAAAATTAAAAATATACCAAATGGTGGACTTAAAGGATTAATACATTACAAAATTGTTGAAATGGAAAAGAAAAAAATAAAGTTATATATAGATATAAATGAAAATGTTAATAATAAAAAAACTAATAAATATTTAAGAGACAATTTAAATGATATAAGTAAAATTATAGGTGTATATTTAGATAACGCCAGAGAAGCTGCATTGAAAAGTAAGGAAAAGTATATAATAATAGAAGCTGAATGTAATAAAGACAAACTAAATTTTTCTATATCAAATACATATAAAGGTGGAATTAATTTGAGTAAAATTGATAATGCTGGTTATAGTAAAAAAGGTAAAAGTAGAGGATATGGATTGTCTCTAGTCCATGATATAATTAATAGAAGAAATGACGTAGAGCAGTATAGAGAATTTAATGGAATTTATTTTGTTCAACACGTTTGTTTAAAATATAAAAAATAAGACTCAAAGGTCTTATTTTTCTATGATACTTTTTGGACATTTAGGTTCATCGAAAAGCCAAGCATAGCAACAAATTTCAGCACTAGATCCTCCCTTTGCAACCATTCCAAATATTTTTGATAAAAATCCCATTTTTCTTCCTCCTTTTTATTCTATATTAAACATTTAATGTTTAACCTAAATTATTTTCTAATATATAAGTTTTATAATTGTTATAACTTAAATTAAAAATCTTATATGTTATAGGTAAAATCATAAATACTTCGTTCCAAATTCCAAATATAATTAAATTTGAAATAGTATTATCCTTAATAATTAAACTTAATATTACTAAAAATATACATTTAATAGTTGTTTTAAACTTATACATTTCTCTTTTTTCCTTTTTAATTAAAGGTCTTTTTTTTGTATCAGCTGGAGCGTATATATATATTAGTAAAATAGAACAAATTCCTAATAGAAATTTAAAATTAAGAGGAATGCTTATTATCTTTGATAGTAGTGGAAAACACAAGAATACAATAGAGGATGATAATAAACATATCCAACTTTTAGTGGCGTGTAAACCAAATCCAGTAGATCTTAATACATTAAATATTACTAACATAATTAACATCTCTTTGAACACTCCTAAAATTAATGAAAAGGCAGCTATAATTATCAACTTTGTAAAAGATAAATAGAACCCTTCGAGACTATACCTCATTTCAGCTATTTTAATGTCATCATAATCTGGATGTGATTCTTTTATGCAATTAATTGCAAAGTTTAGAAATTTTTTTTTCATAAATAATACCGCCTTATCCTGAAGAAATGTTATCATGAAAAAAGACTGAAAATTTTGATTTCTACTTGTTTTACATTTGCACTAGCACAAATTGTTTATTAACAAAAATCGACATATTTAAAAATTACCAAATTGACATAAAAAACGCCCGAATTTGCAACTTTCGTTGTATACCTGCATTTTATTTGATAATATCGTATCGTGACTGCTAGATTGTAGTCGCTAGTCATTAAATATTTTGTCGCTTTTTGATGACTGAAATTTATTGAAAAAGGTGGTTAGAAAAATGTATAGTGATAATGTAAGAGGTAAGCTTACTAGAGGGGAGATGTCAGCATTGAAAGGTAAAGTAAAATGGTTCAACAATGAAAAGGGTTTTGGTTTTATCGAATACAATGATTGTGAAGATATTTTTGTTCATTACTCTTCGATTTTATCTGAAGGATATAAAACCTTAGTTGAAGGACAATATGTTGAATTTGAATTAGTAAGAACTGATAAAGGTCTTCAAGCAAAAAATGTTGTAGAAATCAAAACTACTTTAGTATAGTAGTTTTTTTGTTTCAATAAAAAAAGAATTGTGTTATAATTAAAGTAGGAAGGGTGATATCATGAAATTTAATATTCGTGGAAGTAAAGACATCTTAGATGAATCAGTAAAAAATTACATTGAAACAAAAATTGGAAAACTAGACAAATACTTTGAAAATCCAGATGAAATAACAGCAAACATCTTGGTTAAAGAATCAGGAATAAAAGAAACAATTGAAGTTACAATTCCAATAAAGAAAGCCATTCTTAGAGCAGAAGATAGTAACAAAGATATTTATGCTGCTATTGATTTAGTTTTAGAAAAACTAGAAAGACAAATTCGTAAGAATAAAACAAAAATCAAACATAAAACAAATAAAGAAAATATAGACGTATTTATTGACTTTGAAATAACAGAAGAAGAAGTTAATAATAATAAAATTATAAAAAGAAAAGAAGTTGAAAATAAACCAATGGATGAAGAAGAAGCAATATTACAAATGGATCTTTTAGGACATGACTTCTTTATATTTAAAAACATTTCAACTGATAATGTTGCCGTTGTATACAGAAGAAAAGACGGAGATTATGGAATTATAGAAATGATATAGCTAAAAGTTCTTTTAAATAAGAACTTTTTTAATTAAATTACTATTATTTTTTTTGAATTTTTGATAAAATATAATATAGTTATTTAGAAAGGATGATATGAATGTCATTTTTTAAAAAAATATTTGATCATGAATATAAAGAATTAGAAAAATTTAAAAAAATAGCTGATGAAATAATGGAATTAGATCCAGTAATCAGTAAATTAACAGATAAAGAATTAAAAGGAAAAACAAAAGAATTTAAAGAAAGACTTGAAAATGACGAAACACTAGAAGATATTTTAGTAGAAGCTTTCGCAGTAGCACGTGAAGCAGCCTTCCGTGTAATTGGTGAGAAGCCTTACTATGTCCAAATTTTAGGTGGACTTGCTATTCATTATGGTAATATAGCTGAAATGAAAACAGGTGAAGGAAAGACACTTACTGAAACAATGCCAGCATACTTAAATGCTCTAACAGGAGATGGAGTACATATTATTACTGTAAACGAATACCTAGCAGGCAGAGATGCTGAATGGATGGGAGAAATCTATCGTTTCTTAGGACTTACAGTAGGAATAAATTATCGAGAAAATACAGCTCAAGAAAAAAAAGAAGCTTATAACTGCGATATTATGTATACAACTAATAATGAATTAGGTTTTGATTATTTGAGAGACAATATGGTAGTTAAAGCAGATCAAAGAGTTCAAAGACCACTTAATTTCGTAATCGTAGATGAAGTAGACTCAGTTTTAATAGATGAGGCAAGAACGCCACTTATTATATCTGGTGGTCATATGGAATCTGCTAATTTATATATAGATGCAGATAAATTTGTAAAGAAATTAAAAGAAAATGATGGATATATATATGATGAGAAGAGTAAAGCTGTAACTTTGGATGATAAAGGTATAAAGTTAGGTGAAGAATACTTTAGAGTTAACAACTTATATGATATAAATAATACAACTTTAGTTCATCATATTAATCAAGCTTTAAAAGCTAATTATGCTATGAAAAATGACTTTGATTATGTTGTAAAAGAAGGAAAAGTTATAATTGTAGACCAATTTACAGGAAGACTAATGCCAGGTAGAAGTTACTCAGATGGTCTTCATCAAGCAATAGAAGCTAAAGAAGGTGTTGAAATTGAACAAGAAACAAGAACTTTAGCTACAATTACATTCCAAAACTTATTTAGAATGTATAAAAAAATATCTGGTATGACAGGTACAGCTAAAACAGAAGAAGAAGAATTCAGAGAAATTTATAATATGTATGTTATAACAATTCCAACTAATAAACCTGTTATTAGAGAAGATTTTGGAGATTTAATTTTTGCGACTAAAAAAGGTAAATATAAAGCAATCGTTAATGAAATTAAAGAAAGACATGCTAAAGGTCAACCAGTACTTGTCGGTACTATAGCTGTTGAAACTAGTGAATTAATAAGTTCAATGTTAAAAAAAGAACATATTAAACATGAGGTTTTAAATGCAAAAAACCATGCACGCGAAGCTGAAATAATTGCAAATGCTGGTAAAAAAGGATCAGTAACAATTGCAACAAACATGGCTGGACGTGGAACAGACATTAAGATAGATGATGAAGTAAGACAACTTGGAGGATTATGTGTTCTTGGAACAGAACGTCATGAATCAAGACGTATTGATAATCAATTAAGAGGACGTTCAGGTCGTCAAGGTGATCCAGGTGTATCTCAATTCTGTGTTTCATTTGAAGATGATTTAATGGTTAGATTTGGAACTGATAAAGCAAAAGGTATTTTAGCTCGTGCTGGATTTGATGAAGATGCTTCTATTAGAATTGGAATGTTATCAAAATCAATTGAATCAGCTCAAAAAAGAGTTGAAGGAAATAACTTCGATATAAGAAAAACTTTACTTCAATATGATGATGTTATAAATCAACAAAGAGAATATATTTATGAAAAAAGAAATGAAATCTTAGATTGTGATTCAATTCATGAAACAGTGTTAGAAACATTTAAAAATTTTATAACTGATTTAGTTAATAGTCATATTATGCCAGAAGGATATTTAACTGAAAATGATTTAAATGAAATTTTAGAGTTTACTAATGAACATTTATTAAAAAGAAAATTAGATTTGATTGATATCAAAGATAGAACTGAAGATGAATTAATTGAATACTTATATGAAAGAGTATTAAAAGAATATGATGAAAAATTAAGTGAAATTCCAGAAGAAGTTGCAAATGAATTTGAAAAAGCTATTTCTCTTAGAGTTATTGATACGCATTGGATGAATCATATTAATACAATGTCACATTTAAGAGAGGGAATTGGTCTTAGAAGTTATGCTCAAGAAAATCCTTTAAGAGCTTATACTAATGAAGGATTTGAGTTATATGATGAGTTATTAAATACAATTGATCAAGAAACAACTATGTTCCTATTAAAATCAGAAATAAGACAAAATATAGAAAGAAAACAAGTTGTAAAGGGAAAAGCTGTAACGGATAATAATAAAACAAAAAAAGCAACACCTAAAAGAGTTAACAAAATAGGTAGAAATGACCCATGTCCATGTGGCTCAGGGAAAAAATACAAACAATGCTGTGGTAAGTAGTAGGAAATATAAGGGTTTGCGAGGATTTTGTCCACGTAAAAATTGACCGAAAATTGCCATTTGTCCACATTTTGTCCACGTAAATTAAAATTTGTGGACAACAGGACAAAAAATGTTGTGAAATTTAGTACACGTTTTGTGGACAATTTATAAAGATAAATGTCATCATTCGATGGCATTTTTTGTTTACCAATTTTAGAAAAGGAGAGTATAAAAATGGTAAGCGTAAGAAAACGTGGAAAGGTATATGAATACCGATTTGAAACAGCTTCAGTTGATGGCACAAGAAAATGGATATCTAAATCAGGATTTCCAACAAGACAAGATGCATTAAATCAAGGTGCATTAGATTATACAGAATATTATAAGATAGGAAGAGTAAGAAAAAATAAAGATATGTCATATTCTGATTATTTAGATTATTGGATTGATACTTATTGTAACTTTAATTTAAAATATTCAACTATTGTTACATATTTAAATATTATTAAACTTTATTTAAAACCTATGTTAGGAAGATATGCTCTATGGCAAATTGATTCTCAAATGTTACAAGAATTTATTAATAAAATATTTGTAGAAAAGAATTTATCTAAATGGTATTTAAAAAACATTATGAAAGTAGTAAAAGGTTCATTAAGATATGCATGTTATTCAGTTAATTTTATAAATGAAAATCCTGCTGAAAAAGTACATATTCCAAGATATGAAGTAGTATGTGGAGATCCAGCACATATATTTACTCAAGAAGAAATAGAAAAGATATTAGATAGATTTAAAGATGTTCCTTATATTTATTATTCATTTCTAACAGCATATTACACAGGTATGAGAGTATCCGAAGTATATGGATTGACATGGGATAATATTAATTTTGAGAAAAAGACTATAACTGTTAATAAAAATATTATTAAAAAGAATAAATATGGATTACCTAAAAGATATTGTATAAGTAAAGGACACTCTGTTGAAGTATGGAGTTATGGTACCTGTAAAAATCCTCAAAGTCAAAGAACAATATCTATAGGAGATACATTAGTCAAAGCATTAAAAGAATATAAGAAACTTCAAGAAGAAAATAAAGAATATTATGGAGATTCTTATCTAAAACATTATGAAAAAAGAATTATGAATGAATACACAAATAGGCCTGAAATAAAAATAGTTGATGCTAAGGCTGAAATAGAAGTAGATCTACCTGAAGCTAAATTAGTATTTGTAAGAGCAAATGGAGATTTTAGAGGAACTGAATCACCTAGACATGCATTTAAAGTTATTAATTATGAACTTGGAATACCTTGTAGATTTCATGATTTTAGAGATACACATGCAACTAGATTAATAGAACAAGGTGCTGATATAAAAGCAGTATCTAAAAGATTAGGACATTCAACTATAATGACTACATATAATATATATGTTAGAGTAACAAATAAAATGGAAACTGAAACAGTTAATAAATTTGAAGATTATGCTAATACTTTAGATATTCCACCCGTGCAAGATATAGAATACCAAGATTAGTCATTCCCTAAATAAGGAATTGACAAATTTTTAAAAAGTGATAATATATATAACCAATGAAAGAGGTATTCTCTAGAAATGGAGGTACAGCTATGAAAAAACAATCCAAATTAATAAATCTTTATAATGAATTATTTAGAGGTGTCGGTAGTATTTAAACACTTTAATACTATTGACACCTTTTTTTGTAGTATTTAGAAGTAAGGGTGGTAAAATGATTAAAGTAAAGGATGGCAAATTACAAGCTGAATTATTAGATAATAAAGGAACATTATCTAACAAAATAATTGAACAATATGATTATATTGAACTAAAAAATGATTTTGCTGAAATAGTAGATATATTATCTACAAATATGTTAGTTCATGCTATGTATCAAGATGCATTGAAATACGAAATAACTGAAGACTTGGAGTTTAAAATTTTTATTGATGAAAATGTTAAAGATTATACAATGACTTATGATTTTGCAACTAATTACTCATATTTTTCAAAAACAAATACTGGCATAATTACCTTAGATAGAAAAAACTATGATAAATCTATAGAAATGTGCATGATTCTTTTAAAGAAAGTAAAAGCATCATATGATAAATTAAATGAAGTAGAAAAATTTATAATTAAATCTTTAGAGTTTGATAATCCACCTGAAACTGATGAAGAATTAATTGATAGATTAATGACATATAAAAATGGTTATTATTTATCAAAGAAAAGTGCATATATTAAAATGGCATTACAATTGAATATTAAAAATGTTATAAAAAGAGAGAGAACAGATATAATAAAACAAGCAATGGCGGATGCTTGTATTGTTACAATTTCTGATAATAAATAATAATCGTAAAATAGTAATTTTCCGAACAAAATAAAAATGATTTAGTATTTAAACTAAGTCATTTTTGAATAATGTTTTTATATTTTCAATAACTAATGCAGTCATTATATCATAATTCATATCACTATGTTTATGATAAGTAACTTCATGACATAGATTATCAATTAATCCCATCATAATATGAACTTTTTCAGTTAAATCTTTTTTGTTAAAACCGTTATCTAATAGTATGTTTTTAAGAGAGTTAGTCATTTCTAATTCTCTTTTATAATAGTATTCTGCAACTCTTCTGTCTGAATGTACCATAGACATTATTTCTTCATGTGCAACATTTGATACTTTATGATTACTTATATAATGATTAATCATTTTTTTTAATAAATTTTCAAAATCTTTCTTTTCAAATTTAATATCTTTTGTTTTTAACATAGGGAAGAATATATCATCACCATATTTTTCTAATCCCTCAATTAAAATATCATATTTATCTTTAAAGTATTGATATACAATTCCAGTAGACACTCCAGCAGCTTTTGCTATTTCAGCAGTATTTGTATTATAGTATCCATTTTCACATATAAGATTAAAACCAGATTCTATTATTTTTTCTTTCTTCTCTATAGCTCTTTGTTGTTTAGGCTCTCTAATATTATCAATCATGCAAGTCACCTCGTAAGTTCATTATAACATAAATTTAATAAATGTGAAATAAAATTCATATTTTTATTGACTTTTTTTATTATGAAGAATATAATTAATATGAAATGCATTTTACATTTAGAAAGAGGAAATGGTATGAAAGGTTTTATTGAATTAAAAAATGTTAAAAAAACATATGTAGTAGGTGAACAAAAATTTAATGCTTTGGATGGTATTGATTTAAATATTAATCAAGGTGAATTTGTTGTTGTTCTAGGACCATCAGGTGCTGGTAAATCAACACTACTTAATTTATTAGGTGGTATGGATAAAGCAACATCAGGATCAATTATTATTGGTGAAGATGATATTGCTAAGTTTAATGATAAAGAATTAACAAGATATCGTGCTAATGATGTTGGATTTATTTTTCAATTTTATAATATTATGCCAACTTTAACAGTAGATGAAAATGTTAATTTAATTAAAGATGTAACGAATACATCAAAGAATTCAAAAGATGTTTTAAAAAGTGTTGGATTAATTAGACATATGAATAAATTCCCACAAGAATTATCAGGTGGTGAACAACAAAGAGTTTCAATTGCTAGAGCAATTATGAAAAACCCAAAAGTATTACTTTGTGATGAGCCAACTGGTGCCTTAGATTCTAAAACAGGTGTTGAAGTATTGAAGCTATTAAAAGAACAAAGTGATCAAGATACAACCGTTATTATCGTAACTCACAATGCCTTAATTGCTGATATAGCTGATAGAATTATTAGAATCAAAAATGGTAAAGTTGAATCTAATGAATTAAATAAACATCCAAAAAATATTGATGAGGTTAAGTGGTAATATGTTAAAAAGAAAAATGTTTCGTGATATAAAAAATAATTTATCACAATTTATAACTATCTTTTTAATGATAATGATTGGAATAATGGCTTATGCTGGGATAGAAGCATATATGGATGGTATGAAAAAAACAGCTGATAAGTTTTATTCTGAAAACAATTTATTTGATTTAAATGTTATGGGTAAATTAAATCATAATGATTTAGATAAAATAAAAGGAATTAATAATGTTAAAGATGCCGAATTAAAATTAGCAATTAGTGCTTTAACAGATAATGATAAAACTTTATTATTAAACTTTATTGAATCAAATAATATATCTAAATTTTATGTTTTGGATGGAGAAAAATTTGCTAAAAATAAAAGTGGTATTTGGTTAGATAACTTTTATGCTAAAGAGAATAATATTAAAGTTGGCGATGTTATATTAGTAAAATATGAATCAATGGTATTACATGAAAAAGTATTAGGTTTAATTAATGTACCAGATCATTTATATGATGTAAGAGATGAATCTGAATTATATCCAGATCGTAAAGAATTTGGTTTTGCTTATATGTCAGTAAATGAAATAACTGAAGATTATATAAAAGAACAATACTTAAAAGAAGTAAGTAGTATGGGAATATATGATATTCCAGAAGATTTTAATTATAAAGATTATATACCATTTAATAGTATAATGGTTGATGTTAAAGATAATAAAGAGCGCGACAATGTTAAAAATGAAATAGAAGATAATGTTAAAAATGCTAAAGCAATTATTAATGTTGAAGATACATCTTCTTATGTAACTTATCAAGGTGAAATTGATGGAGCTAAAACTTGTGTAGGTGTATTTTCCGGAATATTTTTATTTATTGCTATGCTTTCTGTTATAACAACAATGACTAGAGTAGTTAAAAAAGAGAGGGTACAAATAGGAACATTAAAAGCTTTAGGATTTAGTAATAATAGAATATTATTTCATTATATTGGCTATGGATTTTGGGTTAGTATATTTGCTAGTATAGTAGGATTAGTATTAGGATATTATTTAATCGGAACAGTATTTATGAATCTAGAAATGGAGTTCTTTGAAATACCAAATGGTGCTCCAGCAATGAATATAACTAGTTATTATGTAGCTTTAATTGTAACTTTTGTAGTAGCTTTAATAACTTATATAACTGGAAGAAGTATTTTAAGAGAAAATCCAGCAGAATCATTAAGAACAAAAATACCTAGTATTAAAGGTAAAGCTCTTAATATAACAAGAAAGGGATTCTTTAAAAAATTAGGTTTCTCCTCTAAGTGGAATGTAAGAGATATTTTAAGAAATAAAATGAGAACCTTTATGGGTTTAGCAGGGGTAGTAGGTTGCTGTACTTTAATAGTTTGTGCATTAGGTATGTTAGATTCAATGAACTTCTTTGTTAAATTACAATTTGAAGATTTATATAATTTTGATTATAAGTTAAATATTAAAGAAGGTATAAATAAAAACGAATTAAAAGTTTTATATGATAAATATGGAACTAATACATCTGAAACTTTAGAAATTGAAATTAAAGATGGTAGTGGCAAAAGAGAAGCAAATAATATATTAGTTACTGATGCTGGTAATTACTTAAGGTTTGTTGATAATAAGAATAAGTTAAAAGAAAAACCAGGTAATAATGGTGTTTATGTAACATATAAACTAGCTGAAACAAAAGGATATAAAATAGGTGATACAATTACATGGCATATCTATGGAGATAAAAAGTATTATAAATCAAAAATAATTGGATTTAATAAAGATACACAAAACCAAAATGTATCAATGAATAAAACTTATTTAGAATCATTAAAAATCAAATATCAACCAGATGCTTTATATACTAATGTTGATTTAAGTAATGTAAATGAAATAAAAAATGTTGAATCAATTCAAGATAAAGAAGCATTAAAAGAAGGTATGGGTAAAATGCTTTCGATGATGAAAACAATGTTAGTTTTAATTATTGTAATTGCTGTTTTATTAGGATCTATTATAATTTATAATTTAGGTATTATTTCCTACACGGAAAAACAATATCAATTTTCAACATTAAAAGTACTAGGATTTAAAGATAAGCAAATTGAAAGAATCTTTATCAAACAAAATAATTGGATAGCGATTATTTCAATTATTATTGGTCTTCCTCTAGGATTCTATTTAACAGATTGGTTATTTAAAATAGCTATTGAAGAACATTATGATTTTGGTGCTTTTATAAAAACAGAAACTTACATAATATCAGCAATCGGAACATTTATAGTTTCATATCTAGTTTCTAAATTCTTAGCTAGAAAAATAAAGAAAATAGATATGGTTACAAGTTTAAAAGGAAATGAATGATTTTTATATGATAAGATTATATATGTATATTTCTATTAGACTACAAGTGTAATAAATGATATAATTATAAATAATTAATGTTTGTATATACTAAAACACCGGTTCTCCACGAAATAGTGGGGAGTAAAAAATAGTCCTCAAGAAGAATTACTGGGGACTTTTTATATATAAGCTGCAAGATTTAGTGGGGAGATAACATATTAAAAGTTATCTCTTTTTTAGTGTATAATAATATGGCAATTTATATATTGCTAGAAGGTGGTGAAGACAATGAAAGAAGTTGAACAATTACTTAACATTGGTAATCAATATAAGATTATAAAATTTGAAGAAGGATTAAATAATAAGATAAAAGTAATAAAAAGAGTAGCATTTGGATATAGAAATTTTAGATTTTTCAGGCTAAGATTAATGTATATACTAAATGGAAAAGTAAGCGGAATGACTAAAAAAGATAGAAATGCAAAAAAATGAAAAAAATAATGTTATCAGCCACCAAAAAAAGCCAAATTTTTTTAAGCAGCAAAAATAAGGGATTAGCCCTTATTTTTCAATATATTATAAAAATTTAGCTCCCCACCAGAACTTTTAGAACCGATATAATTGTTCTGTTCCTAATTATAAAAGACTATATAAAGTGTTTACTAGCGA
>OBHU01000804.1_pt1 | contig 20277 bp, 17 predicted proteins | sample 1519071 | NCBI WGS metagenome assembly OBHU01 (sample SAMEA2452135, study PRJEB22498) | human gut metagenome
TTCCATTTTTTTCAATAATTATATTAGATGGTTTAATGTCTCTGTGGACAATTGCCGGCTCTAACTGATGCAGTCGCACAAGAATGTCCGCAAGCTGTACTGCAATATCATATGCCTGTTCCTCGTTTAATAGTCCCTGCTCATCTAATACCTGCTTAAGGCTCCTGCCCTGCACATACTCCTCAACTACTATAAGCTTTCCATCATCAGCAACACATTCCTTTACCGCAGGAACTCCCTCAATTCTTACAGAGGCAAGCTGCTCATATACATCACGCGAATATATATCAAGTGTCTTTTTAACGCAAAGCTCACTGTTCCTTATATCCTGCACCAGCACTATATTCTTTTTTTCATCAAGTACTGTCAGTTCCCTGTAAAATGACAGCCTGCTCTCTTCTTCTAAAGTCATATTTTTATCCTTATTGTAATTTAGTGTTTATTATTATACACTATATCAATAGAAAATGTGTACTCTATTGTGAAAGGCGGAATTAATAATGAACGAAAAACCGACTTATGAACTTGATAAAATCTTAAGTTCAGTTGAGCCTGAACATTTTAACAGATACCGTAATGAAGATGATACTGACTCACAGATGTCTGTCAGCGAATTCTTTAACCGGTATATAGGAAGCTACGGACTTCAATTAAGTAATGTTATACGACAAAGTGATATTCCAGCTAATTATGCATACGGAATACTTAATGGCAATCGTACCAATCCAAGCCGTGACAGAGTAATTGCACTCTGCATCGCATGCCATATGAATCTTACTGATACCAACCGTGCGTTAAAAACTGCAGGCTTAAGCCCTTTGTATTCCAAGGTCAGCCGCGATGCTGCAATTATAATTATGATTAACAAATGTGAATATGACATTGGAATTATTAATGAATTTCTGTATGGACATAATCTCAATATTCTTTCTACATCTAGCAACAAGGAGGCTTAACTATGAACATAATTGACTCACACATTCATATATGCCGCTGCATCAATGGATTTGGAAACAGCGGAGAAATGCAGGCTATAGGCGGAGGTTACGCAAGCTACGCTGATGGAACTATATTCCAGATGATACCAGAGTGTCTCGGTGAATATGATGTAACTCCGGAAGCGGTTCTTAAGGTTATGGATGAAGCTGGTGTTTCCAAGGCTGTTATGCTTCAGGGCAATTTCTTAGGACCGCAGAATCTCTACACTTATGAGGCTGCAAAGAAATATCCTGACCGTCTTGCTGCAGCAGCTACTTACGACCCATTCTGCAGAAATGTTGATTCTATAAGAAAGCATTTGTTTGAAGACCTCGGAATTAAGATTGTAAAATTCGAGGTAAGTACCGGAAGCGGTCTTATGAGTTATCATCCTACTATTCCCCTTGATGGTGATGTTATTGAGGAAATGCTGTCATATGCTGAAATGCATAATAATACTGTTGTGTTCGATATTGGACGCTACCCTGCCGAGTGCTGGCAGCCGGAATCCCTCGCCCGCGCAATTAAAAGACACCCTGACACGCAGTTTGTTGTGTGCCATCTGCTTGCCCCAAGAGGTCTTGTTCAGGAAAATGTCTGGCTTAAAGGAATGGAGGCACTCACGCTTGACAATGTTGTATTCGACCTTGCAAGCCTTCCTTCTAATCAGGGTAAAGACGCCAGATACCCTTATCCTGACGCAATCCATTATATTAAACGCGCCATCGAACTTGTCGGAAGCGACCGACTTATGTGGGGAAGCGACCTGCCTATGAATCTGTGCAAGGACAGCTACAGACACCTTATTGATTACATTGTCTTAAGCAATGAAATATCAACACCTGACAAGGAAAATATCATGGCTGCTACTGCAGCTAAAGTATATTTCAAATAATCCACATATTTAATATATCCCTCAAAAGCAACGTTTACCTGCTTTTGAGGGATTTTTATATTCTCCTGTTGACATATTATGCATATCATGTTATATATACTACGACAGATGTACTACGGCTGTCGTAGTATCGCCTGTCGTAGTAATTATCATTTATTTAATATTTATTATCAGGTGAATCATCACCTTCAATTAATTCGAAGGGAGGAGTATGCATGGCTGGCATCAGCAGCGACATTATACGAGGCTACAACGATACAATTATCCTGTATCTTCTGCTTGATAAGCCATCTTATGGTTATGAGATTTCTAAGCAGATTAAGGCCATGACCAATGAGAAATATATTGTTAAAGAAACTACTCTTTACTCCGCATTTACACGTATGGAAAAAAACGGATATATCACTTCTTTCCCCGGTGTAGGCGAGAATGGCGGAAAAAAGCGCACCTATTATCAGATTACTGACGAAGGACGGCTGTATTATCGGTCAAAATGTGAAGAGTGGGCTCTCACTAAAGAAGTTATTGAAAAATTTATTGTGAAGGAGAATTAATGTATGGATACTATTAAAAGTTATCTTGAAACTATGTTTGCCAATCTCCCCGCAACTACTGAGGTTTTAAAGGCTAAAGACGAATTGTGGGGCATGATGGAGGACAAATATAATGAACTTATCAGCGAAGGTAAAAGCGAGAATGAGGCTGTAGGTACTGTTATCTCAGAATTCGGCAATCTTGACGAACTCGCAGAAACTCTCGGACTTAACAGACAGTCTTCTGCTCCTGTTGATAACAGACGCACTTTAACACAGGATGAAGCCAGAAGCTTTGTAAGTGCCGGCAGCCGACATGCATTTCTGACTGCATTAGGGGTTTTCTTATGTATTTTCTCAGTAGTTCCAGCGGCAGCCTGCAGTGCATTTCATAATAATTTTCTCCAGACAATGGGCACTGTTGCTCTGTTTATTATAGTTGCCTGCGGTGTTGGCATATTTATAATAACCAATTCTTTAATGAATAAATACGACTATATTAAGAAACACGAATGTATCATCGATTATGCCACTGTCGGATATGTGCAGGATAAGAAGGAACAACTTCGCAACATTTCTATTGTGTGCCGCACTCTGGGAATTATTATGTGTATCATAAGCTTTGTCCCTGCTGCCGTTTTTGACGCAATCCCAATACAGGGACTTGACGATATCGGCGGCGCAGCAATGATTTGTATAGTAAGTGTCGGCATATTCCTTATTGTTTTCGGTTCAATGGCTGAGACTTCATGTAAGACTTTACTTGCTCTTAATGGTGACAATGTAGCCGGCAGCTATGTTAAGAAGGAGAATAAAGAAGTAAGATATATTAACAATACTGCAACAACTATTATGTCTGTTTTCTGGCCTACCGTTACATGTATATATCTGTCAGCCAGTTTCATCACATTTGCATGGGCTTTAACATGGGTTATATGGCCTGTTGCGGCTGTAATACATGCTATATTTAAGAGTATACTTAAAGACGATTCCAGGGAGGTGTAATTATGAAGAAACGAATTTATCTGTCAATTATATATTTTATTACACTTATATGCATAATTATTGGCGTTCTTGGTAATGTATTTAACATTTCTCCTTTTACACGCATGACTATGGCATCCAGTGGCAAATATATTGAAAATTCTTCTATTTATGATAATGTGTCAGACATATCTGTTGATATGAATCTTGGCAGTGTTGAGATTAAGAAAGGCAACAAGCTTGAAGTTATCTATACAGGTGCTGAAAAGTTTAAGCCTGCTGTATCTGTTTCTGGAACTTCATTAAATATTGAACAGCATGTAAAAGTACATCTTATGACTAATATCAAAAACTCAGACTGCACACTTACAATTACTATTCCTGACAATATCAGTCTTAATTCTATTCAGGCTGACCTTAATATGGGTGATATGGATGTTAACAATATACATGCTTCTTCTGCTGATTTCTCTGTTGATATGGGTTCTCTTAAGATTGCTGATTCATCCATTAAGAATATAACTGCTGACAACAATATGGGCGATATTAAGCTTACAAACTGTGACAGTGATGTCCTTAACCTTTCTGTCGATATGGGTTCTCTGAAAATAAGCGGTATGGATATTGATAAATACAGTGCTAATCTCTCTGTAGACTTAGGCGACATCAAGGTTAATGATTCTACTTATTCTCACAGCTATACTAATAATGCTGGCAGCGGTAAAAGTATAAATGCTGATGTTAATATGGGGGATATTAAGATTAACAGGTAATTAATATACTTACATATACAAATGCAGTTACCACACTACTGTTAATATCACAACTTGTATTGTTCTGAATATTTTTAGTGATGTTTCATTTTATATAATGATACATTTTGTGATTATTCTATCTATTTCAAAAGTATTTCAAGTCCAAAATAAGCCCATGGGCTTTTTACTTCCAATTCAAACGAAAGGACTGATAACAATGAAATTGGTGCACGCAGAATATAACCCGATGCACAACAGCATCGACATTAACCACTATAACGGCTACATCCTCCGGATTGACTGCAATCAGGCTGAATCTGGGATACGTATAACTCCTAATTCCCAGAGGTATCTGAATGCTCTAGTGATTGATAATCCGCTAGAATATGCCCGGCTTGCTCTAAATGGTGAGATGCAGACATGTGTGGATGCGGAGGATAGTTTGGAAGTGTTTTAACACATATGCCCTGACCACTTCGTCAGGGCATGTATTCACATAATTGGATGTTTTCTATAATCAATGGTATCTATTCCATAAACTTCCGTCTCCACACACTCAAACAAGTCCGGATCAAACAAAGCCAAATTATATCCATCGCTGTGCATTACGCTTTTATATTCAATGCCCGCATATTCCGCAACATCATCATGGATAATACTTTTAACAAAATCGGTAATATATTGCGTAGGAACATAATCCAAGGCACTATCGCTCCTCCGCATGATTTTACCCATTTCGTCATTTATCTTATTTAAGTGCTCTTTATTAATCGCATATTCTAAGCAATCTAATCCCTCTAAAAATGGACTTATTTGATTGATTTTCTTTAAGTCGACAACAATAATATCTTTTTTAAGCCTAAATTTACCAACCGTTACATAATCATATGCACCAGCTCTTGCTTCATATATTGTAGTCTCAGCAGTGTCACCCAAATACAAGCACCTAATTCCTCTTGCATTAGCTCTACCATCTGTAGTCTTATCAATTGGCGGTGCACCCATTTCTTCAATAGGAATCCCTTCTTCTGTTGAAATTCTACATCTATAAAACATCTCTCCCGTCTTATATGGTTTACGAATATATGAACAAAATCGTTCTAATAAGTTCAAATCTACATAATGCGTATGAAAACGATTCTTTGTTTTTAGTGCCTCTACAAAATCATCCCAAGAATTTGTAGTCAAAAGAGAATGTTTTGATAAATACTCTTGGTCATATAACTCCTGAATACCAACCGGCTGGTCAAACAACTCTGCATTATATTCATACTTTTCTTTACATATTGCAGTAATTATGTTATACACATCGGATTCGCTCTTTTTATTGAAAATATTCCAGTTGTTAATCAATTCAGTCTTCAACAAGCGAGTATCTGACTTCGGATACGAATCTGGCAACAAAGAAACCGGTGTATATATGCTTATCAGTTCATCAAACATCATGCTCAGGTCTTCATACTTATCCGTATCATATATATGTACATTTTTACATTTACACAGTGGACAATCCCCAATCTCTGCTTTATTCCGGATAACAGAGATAACTTCTGTATCGCAAAAACATCTTTCGCAAATTACCATAAGCTACTCCTTATCCAAATATCTTCCTATTAACTCTAAATGATGCATAATAGATAGTTTTTTCACTGTTCCCAACCCCGGATAAGCTTCTCGGTGATATAAATCTTCAAACTCTTTCATTGCCACAGTATCAAGCTGCTTTGTTTCATTCCATGCCACGAGTTTCGACAACGCTTCTTGAAATTTCCCGGCAGGATCACTAATATCATCATTCGAATCAGACACAAAATGCTTTACGCGTAAACTATCATCTTTATCGAAATATACAATATGTATCGCAACCGCATAAGGAGCAAACCCCGTTTCATTATATTCTTCACCAACTACAGAATAATCAGCAAATCCCACATATCCATCTTCTTGATAGTACAAATGATCTTCTGAAAAAGGTTCGTCGTCAACTTCAATATAATCATTATTTCTGTCTAGTTTGTTAAACTTATCCGTCAAAACTACTCTGTTTTTACTTATTTTCCTTCTAAACCCACTTTCATCCGGAATTAAATTGTACTTAACATCTGTTTCTGCAAAGTATGCTTCATAAACAGAAATTGCATCTTTGTCATCACAAATCGTTCCCATATTATCTGCATGTCTTGCAATAAACTTCTCTGGTTTTGAACTCGCCCTTAATAAATACATATAGAGAATGTTATTATTTTCTTTTAAACTTGCAGACAAGCTTTCCTTTAACTTCTGATTTTTCTCTTCTCTGGCATCACTACTAAAGCTCCCCACCTTAGGATTGGTAATGATAGCAAGCTGCTTACTATTTTCCCCATATGCTTCTATGGTCTTAACAAGTGTAGAAGATAATTTTACAGGTTCAATAATCGGTGTGATTCTGCTACTCAAAACACCTTTCTCTACCAACTCACGCAACGCAATTAATTCAAATTGTCGTCCTCTCAAATAAGGGAAATACATACTACTCACCTCCATATTGATGTTCTAAAAACACTTCAAGTTTCTGATAATCATCATATGTCAATTCCATAAAATACGCCAAAAACTTTAATTCGTATGGAATCTTAACAAACTCCTCTTTCTCAAGTTGCATTCTCTTTTTTAATATTCTCAAAACATATAAATATGACTCTTCTATTGGTATCTGTAAAAACAGTTTTTTACAAGCAGCATAATATTTGAACTGTGTAACTTCCGGTAAATAGCCATACCACTGAGCAATTATATCTTCATATTCACTTTTTCTTAGTAACTTGAAAATAATTTCCTTGTCTAAATCGCTTATGTGCCTTTGCGGTTTCCGAACCGTACCCAACTTCCCATTTTTTCTTAACACATAAATCCCCACAGGTTTATCTATACTATCCAGCACCTTTTGTAACTGCTGCAGATTTTTCTCATAAGTAACTACAGCTACATGATCAAATGCCTTGTAATAATCATCTACCTGAGAACTTAGTCTCTCCAGATTATCAAGTTCTGTTTTTATCTCATATACAACAGCTTTACCGTTTATTAATACAAAATCTGCTTTCGATTTTGCTATCGCAACTTCTGTCAACGCAGTTGTCGTATTAACACTATGCACACCTAGAAGTAACTTATTAAGCAAAGTATTTTTATAAAAATACTCATTACGATAATTATTCTTCAATTCACAATAAATTTCACTTATTAATTCTCGGTTATTCCTTTGATCGGCATTACTTGTATATCGTCTAACGACTGACGAATATACATTATCCACCTTCCCATCTATAAAGTGGCGAAGCATATTGCGGGTAAATATTCTATTTAAATTACTCATTTTATTCGTTTCCATCAGCTTCGCCTCCTTCCTGTACCCAATTATTATATTTTACCATACTTCCTTATGAATTCACAGATAATCTTTCAAATTATTTTAGCAAATTAGAATATACCTCTATTGGTATGTAGCACAACCAAGTTCACCATTTCTTGATACAATATTTATAAAAACAAAGGAGACTTTATTATGAACAACCTACAAACCTTTTTTGAAGAATATATAGCATTTTGTCAATATCAAAAGAGATTAGACCGGAAAACCTTGAATGCATATAAGACAGATTTAAAACAGTTTTCTCAGCAACTCCATTCCATATCCATTGAGGCTGTAACTCCTGATATGCTGGAAAACTATATATCTCATCTCCACCAGAGCTACAAGCCCAAAACAGTAAAGAGAAAAATAGCATCCCTCAAAGCTTTTTTTCACTACCTCGAATATAAGGAAATTATTGATAGAAATCCTTTTAACAAAATACATGTAAAATTTCGCGAACCTGTGATTCTGCCTAAAACAATTCCTCTTCGCACCGTCGAAACGTTTCTTGCCACAATATATCACCAACGTAATTGTGCTAAAACTACTTATCAACGAAGAAATGCAATACGCGATATCGCAGTTATTGAACTGCTATTCTCCACAGGTATACGAATATCAGAATTATGTTCTCTAAACGTAAATGATGTAAATTTACAGGATGGTACTATATTAATATATGGAAAAGGCTCTAAAGAGCGTTGTATGCACATTGGAAACGATAAAGTGCTTTCTGTATTGCTTGAATATAAACAGGAGTATTCTATCGAAATACAAAACTGCAAACACTTTTTTGTTAATCAATCCGGAAGGTTCTTATCCGATCAAGCCGTACGACGAATGATTAATAAATATTCAGCTCTGGCAGCTATTGAATTACATATCACGCCACATATGTTTCGCCACACCTTTGCAACTTGTCTTTTAGAGGCAGATGTTGATATCCGCTACATTCAGGAAATGCTTGGGCACAGTTCTATTAATATAACTGAGATATATACACACGTTGCTATGTCAAAGAAAAAGGATATTTTGACTACTAAACATCCAAGGAAGGATTTTGAGATATAGGTTATCACTATAATCCCTCCCCTACTACATTTTTGACTGATAATACATGATTATCAGTTAAGAATTCACAACACACAAACATAACAGAGGAGGAAACCAATGAAAGAATCAATTATTATTACATATCACAAAAATAAAGATATGTTGCTGTTTTGTCTTAACCGTCTTTTGAAAACCACACCGGATGATGTGGAAATTTTAATTATTGGCAACAATGTGAACAGAGCAGAATTAGATGTAGATATCTCAAATTCCCGATGTAAATATCTGAAATATGATCAAAATTTACAATATCCCAAGGCTCTTAATATAGCTGTTGAACAATGTATGGGTGAAATAATTACATTTGTAGATGCAGATATTTTTGTATGGGACGGATGGTATGAGGCATTATACAAAACATTTACAAGCTCAGATAAAATAGGCGTAGCCGGTGCAAAACTTATCAATCCCCTTACGAACCGTATTATTGATTACGGAATTATGTATTCAAAATATAATGCAGCCCATACAATGATGGGATTATTATACGATCATCCTTTGGCAAAAATGGATCGACGTGTACAAACTGTGTGCAGTGCAATTATGATGACTACCAAAACTTTGTATCAAAAAATTGGCGGAATGGATGAGGACATCCCCTATTCCTATACAGATTGCGATTATTGCTTTCGTTTAAGAGATATCGGTTTTGAAACATGGGTATCAGCAGGAGCAATTGCATATCATAAAGGAGGAACAGATCCTAATAATTCAAAATCTGCTTTCAGCTATTATCGCCTGGACGCAAAAGGTATGTATGGAATGAAAGATTATGCAAAGATTGTTTATGATAATGCGGAATGGTATAAAAAAAGTGCAGGCTATTTTTTGAAAACATATCCATTGGAAGTTCACCAATTTGTAATGCTTGACTTTTCAACATTATATGACAGGGACTCTTTTCATCAAATGATAAAAGAAGTCCTTGGCATAACTTATCTTGATATTATTGAAAGACCTGTTGCTGAAAGAGACAGTGAACAAATTGTTTTGTATAATAATTCATCGTTTGAATTTATTGATCTTGTTACTCCGATTATTTATTTTGTTGATACATTTGTGGCATTATTCAATAATAAATTGTGGTTTCAAATGCGCGACATACAACATGATCTCGTAATTGACCGTCATGGAAATATTTTGCCCCTGCATTTGATTGCTGAGCAAAAATGTTAATTATATCAAAGGCAAATTAAGATGTAAATCACCTGTTCGCTGAATGCCGCTGGCAATAGACAGATCATTTTCAAATATCGTCAAAGGCTGACGACATTCAGCAGGGAGAAATGACATGTCATAACCTGTTTTATATATTCCAAGCTCCGTGAATGTATATTGGATATTTTCTTCCAATAAGTCCTTTTTGATCCAATATCTTGAAGTCTCACCGGCAGAATAGTGTTTATATGCTTCTTTAAAAGAATAATAAACATCATCTTTCTTTTTGGCATAATATGCATTTACCCCTTTTAAAAGCAATATGTCTCCTAATTTGTGATTATCCAAGAGCTGCTGCATCTTCAAAATGTCATCAATAACTCTGGCATTATAAAAATAGTTTGTTTCGGGTTCATGTTGAAGCTTTGCCATAACCTCTGCCATTGAGAAGAATGTTTTGAAAATAATTGGTTCATGAGAATATTTGCCATCCGCTAAATATTTCATTGCTTTGTCAATTTCAGAAGTTACCTTCTCATAATCCTGTTCGATCAGTCCATACTGCACGGTTTTTCTATAATAATTTAGAGTTTTTTCCGGCACTAATGTGGGTATATAGATGGTACAGTGATTCCAGATAGAAAACAACTTGTCCTTATCTTTGTAATATCCATAATAATTATAACCTTCATCTGAATTATTCATATAATCTATAAGTCCCCGCTTTTGAGGATCACTAATTTTCTCCCCATAATCTCGGGACTTTTGCATAAGCGTTTCTCTCACTGATACAATTTCTTGTTTATAGCTCTCTGTATTGTAAGAAATATACCATCGATTATACATAATTGCCCGAAGTACATTCAATTCGTCCTGATTTTCGAACCCAACCGGATGTGCATTATTACACATTTTCAATACTTCCCTTAAAAAATCCACTTCTTGCTTATACATGTGTTTCTGCACTGCGATATCACAACAAAAATGAATAAAAGGACGATAAAATTTTAGATCCTCAGATAGCGCACACGGATAATAAGCCTGTATCGTGTCATATGCTTCTTTGGAACGGAACCATGCTTTTAGCGAACCATCATACTGGCGGATAAAAGTACAAATCTGGTGAATATATTTTATGTATACACCTTCATAATTTTGATTTTCCAATAATTCAATAAACGCATCCAGTAGACAATTGTAAAATAAAGAAGCGATTCTTTCCGGCAAGACCAGATTGACTACCTTGGCACCAGTATCTATCATCGTGTCCGTATCTTTTTCAATCGCAATTCTATATAATAAATAAGGGATAGGATATCTTCTAATTTTCTTTTCGATACCTTTGTTTTGTACATATTCTAAGCACATTAAAATATCTTTTGAATTATTTTGATAGAAGAAATTTCTGATAATATCATGGTCAAATATGTAGATTGCTAACGTTTGCACCCGTAAAATATTCTTTTTACATAGAAAATCTAATTCTTTTGAATCAATCTGAAAAATATCTTGCAATTTTTTATCCAAATGATCAAAAATGTAGATGATAGACAAAATAAATTTCACTCTGCTTTCCGGTATATCTTTGTATATAAAAGCAAATCTTTTCTCTAAAACGCTCGTGATTCCATTTGAAATATTGGAAAGTGCCTCGTATTTTTCCAAATTTGGTACAATATATCCCCTTTTATCAGGAGAAATACTTACAATGTTTAATTCCTCCAAATACTTTGTCACTTGCAATAAATTATATGGTTTTAAAGAAATTTTACTTATAATCTCAGAAAAATATTCTTCATTCTCATCCAAATTTGTTCTGGTCAACTCCTGCAAAAAAAGGATGCCTTGTTTCTTCTCCTGAAATCCTAACAATGTAGCCGTAAGACAACGCTTCATATCTGCATGCAGAAGATTATATAACAGTTCAGAAGTTTTTGGTGTCATATAGTCGGTATTAAATACGCAGACAAGAATCGATAAATTGAGTGCTTGCTGATTTACCGCATAAGAAGCATACCCTTCAATAAAAGCTTGAAATGCTTTTCCGGTAAACTGCATATTATCAATAATCAGAACATTTTTATCTTTTGAAATCTTTTCATACAAAATAACTGCATACTTATTTAATGCAGTTTGTAATGATTCTTCTGTTTGATTCACAATTAGTTGCAATAAACGAATGGCTTTCTCTACTTCACTGCGTTCTGAAATTTCACAATCAGATTGTGACAAACATATTTTTTCCTCTAACAAACTTAATATCTCATCACTCGGTATTTCATAAAGAAAAGCAATCAATTCCTTTATTAGATAACGTGATAAATCATCTTCCTGCTTCTCCTGTTCTGCTTGCCCCGCCTGTCCGGACAGACTAATGATTCGATATCCATTTGCTAAAAAGATGTTTTGACATTCTGTTAGGACTCTTGTTTTTCCTGTTCCGCTGCTTCCTGTCAGTATTAAACTTGAAATGTAAGGATTATTGACCAATAGATGCTTTGTGTCATCTAAAATTTTTAAATAATTGTTACCAATAAGTCTGGTGGAACCAACCCAATGACTTTTTACGATGACCTTTTCAGAGTGCCATTCAAAACGATTACCGCTTTGCGCACCAACAAATGCGATATGAAATCTGGGCAACATAATCTCAGGTTTATAAACACTCTGCCTCATGTTTAAGGAGACTGCGCGTCCTTCACCTTTTTTTAGACATGCATGATACCACCCTTTATCTTCTGGTTTAATCGTAGGATAAAAATATTGAAAAGAAAAACGATTGCTTTCTTCATCCATGAATTCTATATAAACATCAACCTGATCTTCCTGAAAAGGATTCAGCAAGCTGAATGTCAGTGCAAAGGTTTCGTTATAATAAATCTTTTCTGCAGATGTATAATTTTGAAAGTCCTCCAACGCATGATGTACGCTAGAAACAGCATTTTGAAAAAAAATACGTTGACAAAAGAATCATCTACTTTTGCTATCTCACAATCGCTCATATATTTGACCGGAGAATATTTTTTAGGAAGCTCTGATGCGTAGGTACAAATTAGAGCTTCAAGAGTTACCCCATCAAAAAAGCGAATCATCTTATTCGTCTTTTCACCAAAAGCTAAGATTTTATTTTTGGCAAATCTATTGATAGTGGAACGGCTAAAAAACAAGATCTCATTTACTTCATATATTTGTGCCATCACCAATGTGGGTGCCAGAATGTTCATTGCAATCGTGTTTGAATAGTTTTTACATTCTGCCCATAAATGTTGGTTTTCAGAATAAAGCCAAAAATCCCTATTATTATCGTGACTGCCGCCAGTAACCACCCATTTTTTTCTATACATTGAAACTAATAAGCAATTGACTAAGTTTTCAAATTCAATTCCATTTCCTTTTTCATTTCCATCACTATCTATATTTATAAATTTTTTCCAATATGCAGATGATATTTTTTTCATGAGACTCTCCTGATCTTTTCATAAACTTCAGTGATAATCATGTATTATCAGTCAAGTTTATTATACAACAAATACTTACATATTTCACCAACTACATCCTTTTATGTATTATCTTTTCAGCCTCTACAAATCTACCACTCCTCTTCCTCCCAATCAAACATAACTCCTTTGTCACCAATTAATGACACCATCTCTTCTCTTTCACGTTTGTCTTCAACAAATTCTTCATACATAAAATCAACTTCATCAATCAAATCTACCGATACCGTTTTATTGCATAAATCTGCGACATATTCTTGTATTAATGCTATATCAAACGGTAAAGATTCTATTTGATCCATATGTTCAATGAATTTGTTCATTTCTTGAGGACTTCTTAAATAAAGTAACAATTCTTTTATTGCCCGCTTTTCTTTGTCAATTTTCTTTTGATATGATCCTTTATCCTCGTTTCCACAAAATACTCGTTCAGCTGCTGAATTGTATCTTAATTCGTAGCAATAAATATTTCTATTTCTAGACTCTTCTTCTATCAATTTATAATATTTTTGACACAATCTTCCTATTACTCTTCCGAAAAACTCCTTTACCTCATCCGTATTTAGTGGTGTTTTTTTGCATAAAGAATAATCAAAACTAATATTTTTACAATATTTTTGTACATATTCTGTCAGCAAATCTCTATCTTTAAAATTATACGAAAAGAAATTAAATCGAGCATATCTTTCCGCATTGTAAAATTCAGACAACAAATTCAATAAATCATTTTGTTCCTTTGAAAACGAAATATTCACTTTTTCTTTTATCTTACCGTGTAACATCATGTGATTATGGCTCTTGATTTTCTCCAGAAAATCCTCTATTTCATCTCTTTCGACATCATTAATTATTACCAGTAAAATTTTTTGCACACGTTCAATACCAACTGCTAAGTGATACAAAAAAAAGAAATTATCTCCTACTTGGTCAAAATTATTCATTTTATTAAATTTATCAATTGCCGCATAAATAAACTCACTCGCAACATCCAATTCATTTGCCATTACAACACTTTCTTTAAGAAGTTCATTTCCTCTGTCCATTACTTTTTTCCTCTCAAAATCATTTCAATTATCAAGAATCATACGGACAATAATGCTCTACCTTCGACTGAAACTCCTTCAAATCGCAAATCTTTATATCCGCATCAAACTCTGCAATGGTAACACCATCAAAACCATCCACATTGCCCTTGTAGTTGCACTTAAAATACCATTCCACAACAGCTGTATTACCAGAAACAACCACACGTTTTATATCCCACTGCAAAACAGTACCTTTCTGATTCCAATCCTCAAACCATCTGATTATCTGTCCAATTCCTTTATACACCGGGCCATAACACTCGCTGTAAATAATATCGTCGCTGAAAATCTCTTTTACAGCATTAATATCTTTATCCAGCCAGCATTGAAAATATTTTCTAATAACTTCTTCCATTCTGCACTTACCCCTTCATCCTCTCAATAGTCTCATCCACAGAAATACACTCCGCATATCTGCTCTTCCACATAAACTCGTTATAATACTGACCCTACCGCACATGTTTCGTTTTCACTACTGTACTACTCCGGTATCCGTTTTGGAGAATTCCTCACCAAAGGATAAAACAAGCCCACAGCAAGTCCACGAAGATGACTTAAGCCCATGCGTCGGCTTCAACCGACGCACGTAAAAAGGCTCAACCCCTTGTAAACAAAGGGCTGAACCAATAAAGTCATTTAATACTCAAACAGTATTTAATTACTCGATGATAGTAGCAACACTACTATGATAACTGCATTTGTAATAATTATATATAACTACTTATTCTGTTCCTCTAACAGCTTCTTTAGTCTGGCTATTTCCGCATCCTTTTCTTCTAACTGTGAGTCTTTCTTTTCTAGCTGTGTGTCTTTCACTTCCAACTGCGTCCTATTTTTTTCTAACTGCGCCTTATTTTCTTCTGCCTGCGCCTTTAACTCATCAATCTCATCCTTCATCCTGTCAACCATCAGCTCTGCTGTATTCCTGTCTAATATCCTCAACGCCTCAGAAAACATACTGAGCACCTCCTTTGGTCTCTCCAAATACTCATTAATATCAAGGCGTACTGATTCCAAGTCAGGAAATATCTCTATCAACTGCTCTATCTCCTCCGGTGTCTCGGCTACGAATAATGACAGGAACTTCAGACGGTCAAACTTCATCTTCTCAGTCACCTGCTTTTCACTATACTGTGTTCTGTCATAGTCGTATTCCGTCACCTCGGTACGCCCTTTCCTGATATCAGAATATCTGTATTTCTTAAATGTGTCAAGGCTTACCAGCACATAATCCTGCAAAAGATTTATCTTAATTCCAGTATTAAACTTTGTTTTTCCGACATGAAAATATAATGCCTCATCAACCTCGCTGATAAGGCTGCTGCTACTGTTCTCAAACAGAATAATAGTATGAACTGGTCGCATATCCTTATATGAAGGTTTTGACGTACCATTCATATACCCCCTAAGCCCACCAGCATCTCCTATCTCACGGTTTCCAGTAATCATCTTATACTGGCGCAGCACAAGGTCTGCCGAGTAACATGATATTCTCTCTGCCTGAAAATCATAAGAAATCTTCTGAATCTCAATGTTTGCAATGCTTCCATCAGACATCATCACAACCATATCCATAATAATCATCACGCCAAGGAACTGTGAATCCTCATTCGGAAACACTTCAAGAACCGTAACCTTCTGCCCCAGCAGACAACTTACCAATTCGGAAAGCCTGTCCCTTCTCTCAACCGGATTAAATATCTTCTTAAAGAACGGATCATACAACAGCGGCAGTGATTTCCTTCCCTTTAGAAAATCCTCATACCTCCCAATCCATTCTGCATTATTCTTAAGATATTCATATGCACTTAAGCATAATGAGTCCCCATTAATCTGACGCATGGCCGCGTCATAATAATTTTTCTTCTCTTTATCCTCCATAAAATATACGACACCAGTGTTTCTTCCTCCTCTGAATTAATAAACATGCATATTTATATATGCATAGTATCATAGATATATTGTATTGTAAATATACTCGTCATATTCTGTCGGTTTTCTGTCGTTATTGGTTTCTTTCGTCATATTTGACATCTGCACTATCAGCACTATTGCCCTTCCATGGTCTGGAGCTTTCAAAACCTACCAACTCAACAAATTCTGTGATATGAACTTTTAGTAGGCTTCGACTCCAGCTCATATTACCTACATTAAAAAATGCAGCTATCACTCCAAATGTGCTCTTGACAAGTACAAAAACTAACGAAAATTAACATAGCGCAAGCAAAGAACCGGACCATAAGCAAATCCCATCATAGACTTGACTTATGGCCCGGTTCTCTGGCTTGTTTATAGTTTTATTATGATTGTAAGCATATCATTTATCTGATGTCTTTAATTCTGCGTCTTGATACAACTGCTGCACCTGCTGCCATGGCAAGTAATGTAGCTAATGAATATACTGCCATGTTGTCTGCATCGCCAGTCTTAACATCTGATACAGATGTATCTGCTGAACCTGCGTCTGATGTACCAGCACCATTTGTATCACCTGTTCCTTCTGTGCCTACCTCAACCTTTACTAATGCATTGATTGCTGCTGTAAGATGCTCTGTTGCCTCATCAACATCTGCCTGATATTCTGCAACTGCAAGTGCATCGACTGCTTCCTCATACTCAAGCTTCATAGCTGCCCAAGACTCGGCTGTGTAATCAGCTTCGTTAAGTGCATCTGCTGCTGCAATAGCTGCTGAAAGCTTTGATGTATCACTTACAGGTGCTTTAACCTTAACGATATTAGCATCTGTTGCTTCAAAATCAATTGTAGTATCAGTATATCCTAATGCATATACAGTAAGTGACCAGTAACCTGTTCCATCATATCCTGCTGGTAACTGGCAGCGTGCCGAATCTGTAAGTCCAAGCTGGATTCCCATTACTTTGTGCATCCAGTTATCTGCTGCGAATTTAGTGCCATATGTAGCAACAGCATTTGTTCTTGTTGCATCATTCCCATAGTATGTCCACTTAACAGCCTGCATCATAGCACCTAATGCGCCATAACCATCACCATTAATATCAACTCTTAAGAATTCACCGTATGAACCTGTAGCATCTTTTACTGTAGATGTAATGTTAGCAGCCACACTTATATCCTGCTCTGCAAATGACTTTCCACTTCCAGTCTGTCTTGCAGAGAATGAATATGTTCCATCTGCATTCTTAACTGCTGTCTTAAGTCCGTTAGTATCTGCATTAACTGCTGCTGTATACTCATATGAGCTAAGCTTGTTCTCACCGAATCCACCGTATAACTTCTCACCATTCTTGACAACTCTGTAATGCTGCTCAAAATCAGCAAGATCAGATGTCTTAACCTTAACCGGAACATACTTAATACCAGTTACTTCATATGATACTAACTTTGTTGTTGTACCATCAGCATTAGTAATTGTACCTCTGTTGTATGAAAGCTGTGTACCATCTGTAAGTATCATCTGCTTTCCATCACTACTCCAGCCGGCAAGCTCATACTTCTTACCATCTTCTGTATCAATTGTTGCCATGCACTGGTAGCTTCCTCTGTGAAGACCATGATTGGTTGTTGCTCTTGTTACTGTATCAAAACCGCCTTTATCGTACTCACCATGTGTATCCTTCACATTAGATGATGTTACATCCCCTGCGTTATATACGCCTTCGTTTGCCCAGTATTCCTGCCATGTAAGACCAGCATATACATATGAATAATCATCATCTGCTGCATGTGTATCAGACACAAGAGCTGGAAGTGCTGTAACTGCAAGAACAGTAGCGGCTGCAACAGCAGCAATCTTAGTAAAAATGTTCTTCCTCATAATTCCTCCTTGTTTTGCGAAGCAAAATCCGAACCCATTGGTGAGGAGAGGAATTTTGCCTCCTTATAATTTTTTCTATTACAAATCTGCTCTACTTCTTAGCCGATTTATAAGCATAGTAAAATGCCCTCTTTATGGCATTGCTTGATTTAGTAGCCCCAGAAACACTGTCAACGCCTGATGTACTCTGATTTGCAAGAAGCTGTGCAGGAACCTTTGCATTTGCCATATTAAAATACTGCACATCCTGCGCACCCGCTTCTGATTCAGCAGTAACCGATGTAATCGTATCTCCCGATATGACTATTGTAACCGTTACATTGTAGTTATAAGTCTCACACACAGCGGAACCTGTATAAGTTCCATCTGCTTTAAATTTTGTATTAGCCGGTGTATCACTGCCTGAACCGCCGCTCAGCTCTCCACTATTGTCAGAACCATTATCCGGCTTGGCTGACTGATTACCACTGTCAGAACTATTACCTGATGAATTACCAGAAACATTATCCGAACCGGAATTATTGCTATTTCCCGACACTTCATTTCCTACACCACCAGCCTGTGAGTCTGACTGTCCATCTGATGAAACTGATTCTTCCAGACTCTCTTGTGTTGTTCCTTCAGCATCTGTCTTAGCCGTACTGCTCTCAATCTCTTTGACCATTGCTGCAACTGTCTCTTCGTTAAAGAAATCGTTCCATTCCTCATTGTCTTCCGATGCCGACACTGTCTGTCTTCCTGCAAAGCACGACACCGTCATCACTGCACATATAACCAATGCCAGTCCATACAGAACCGTCTCTGGTTTCTTACCGTATGTCTTTCCAGCTCTTGCTGCCTTTACTGATACAGCCTTTGCTATTCTCATAGCTGCATAGCCTAAGAAAACTATGCTGTAGATAACTACATTTGCAATATACATGCCAAGTCCAAGTCTCGCATAAGGTATGTTAATGAGCATAATGTGAACATACATTAGACCATAAAACACATATGCTGTGCGCTGTAACTGCTTCCACTTCTTAGCCTGCATCTTCTTTCTTACAGATGGAAAAGATGTAACTGTAAGCACAAGCATTATAGCTATAAGCACAAGACTTATTACCGCAGCTGCAAGCTGTGTGGCTGATAACATGCTTGTCTTAGTAAATAACATTCTGAAATATGTCATTCCATATGTGAAATTATGACACAGGACGAGTATTGCCGCTGTAATTGACAATTCACCTCTTATCTTCATAAGCGGTGCAATCAGCTTGCTGCCCTTAGGAAGTGCACCTGCGTACATTACTGCAACGAACATTGCCGTTCCAAGAGAACCCTTTGCAAATATCCCAAATATATTATTCTTTAAGAATAAAGGCATTGGCAGAAATCCAATCAGAAATACAGCAATAGAGATTACCGCTGCCCCTATATAGTAGATACCTGCGTGTTTTTTAAGTGAATCTTTAAGAAAATATATGAATAAAGATACGATTATAAGTGATATTATTAATAACATGTCTGCTCCTTCTAGTCTTTATATCCAGGGTTAGTTTCCATAAACAAAAGTAATTTCATCTATCTTTGATTAGTTTTTTCTAACTGTTCTATAGAATATATTTTAGCCCCTGCATTTGTCAATACAAACTGTTAATAATAATTCTCATTAAGGTTGTATGGTAATTATTTCCGTGTTCATATTTGTTGAAAAACTGTCAGCTATTCCCTCTGACATATATACTTTGCTTCCATCGAAAAGTATCATCTCAAAATCAAGCGAGCCACTTCTATACAGCTCTTTCGCACCATCCAGCCCCATTACAAAAAGCGCAGTTGATAATGCATCTGCTGTAGTTCCATCTGAACACACAATTGTAACCGAAGTCAGGTCGCTCTCTGATGGATAACCTGTCTGCGGGTCTATAATATGATGGTATACCTGTCCGTCCTGCTCAAAATATCTCTCATATCCACCTGATGTTATAACTGCCTTATCAGCAGTGCTTAATACACCAAGATAACTGCTTTCACTGTCAGGATTCTGTATGGCAACCCTCCAGTCCGAGCCATCAGTCTTAGTTCCTAGCACCTGCACATTGC
>OBHU01000823.1_pt1 | contig 19842 bp, 17 predicted proteins | sample 1519071 | NCBI WGS metagenome assembly OBHU01 (sample SAMEA2452135, study PRJEB22498) | human gut metagenome
CGATCATTGGAATGTGACCAAGTTCTCCTGCCACACCATCTTTGCCTGCCAGTGGTTTTCCATTGATAAATATTGCGTTACCTACTCCTGTGCCAATGTAAACACCAATGCCTACACCTTCATCACTAAGCTTTTTATCATACTTGTCCCAGTAATATAACATATTTACGTCTTTTTCCAATACAACAGGAATGCCAAGATTTTCTTCTAGTTCTTTTCCAAGAAAAAGACCATCCATTCCTTTTATGTTAGGAACCTGAAGAATCTGCTTTCTGTCTGAACTTAAAGTTGCAGGGATTCCAATTGCAATCTGCTTAACCTGCACATTCTTGCAATACTTATCAAGATAATTCTTTAAAACTTCAATCAAACTTTCTGATATGTTTCCGTCCTTAAATGTTTCCTTGCTTGAAACCCTTTCAAAATCCACAAGCTGATCATTTTCATCAGTACGCCCGATTCTTATATTTGTTCCGCCGATATCAATACCAATTACACATTCATTATTCATAAGTCACCTCTGCCTTATTTTATGCACAACAATTCTGTTAAATTTCTACTTTGACACTTCTACAAGCTTCTTAACTCTTTAACAATCTCTTTATAAGATTTTTCCTTGCCAAATAATGCTGATGTTCCAAGGATAAATCCTTTAACACCAACCTTGCTTAAAGTTTCCACTCTTTCAGGTGAGCATGCACCATCAAGCATTACCTCGTAGCCATATTTTTCTTTTAATTCTACTAGCTGTGCAATCTTTTCATCTACTGAAGAGATGTACTTCTGTCCTGAGAATCCCGGATTAACACTCATTACCATTACATAATCCACAAATGGTAACAATGGCTTAATTGTTTCTACCGCTGTTCCCGGATTAATTGCAATGCCCGGCTTTACGCCCAAGTCTATAATTGACTGTAATGTTCTTGTTGGATGTACATCTGATTCGGGATGAATATAAATAATGTCAATTCCCAATTTTGCAAACTTCTCAACATAGTTGCCAGGATTTTCAATCATTAAATGTGCATCAACAGGTATTGTTGATGCTTTGCAAATATACTCCACATCCTGTAATCCCATTCCAAAGTTTGGAACAAACTGTCCATCCATAATATCAATATGGAAGATATCTACCCCTGCTTCAATTAAATCATTAACTTCCTTCTCCAAGTTTCTGTAATTTGCACACATCATTGATGGACATAATAATTTTTCCATAATATTCTTCCTTTCTTCTTTCATAATTCGATGATATAAACATTTACATCTTTTCTAAAAACTATGAGAAACACATATACGTTTCCCATTTAGTTGTCTCTTATGTTTCTTACTTGTTTTTAGTGTAAACGTTTACATTATTATTGTCAATATGTTCTTCTATAATTTATCAAATAACTTATTTTCCTGTTTTTCTTTTCACTAATTTCACCGGAACCACAATATGGCTTTCTTCCGGCCTTTCTCCGTTCATTAGTTTTTCCAACATTTCAGCTGCTTTTTCAGACATTAACTCTATCGGCTGTTCCACCGTAGCTATAGGTGTTGTAGCAATCTCTGATAACAGGCTATTATCATAGCCGAATACTTTTACCTGAGAAGGCACCTTTATTTTTAATTCTTTTAATGCCTTTAATACACCTATGGCAATAAGGTCAGTTGTGGCAAAAACTCCATCAATCTCTTTGTCTTTCCCGAATAGTTCGATGGCTTTCTCGTAAGCATCCACCTCTGATACATTGTCAAGACTTACTAATCGTGGCTTACCGCCTGTTTCTTCCATTGCCTTACAATAGCCATCCCATCTTTTTATATGTGTTGAGCCTTTATCCTTAGGACAAAAACAAATGATATTTTTGCAACCTTTTTTAATCATTTCGCTTGTTGCCTGATATCCACCTGACACGTTGTCGCTTTCAATAAGAACCATATCCTTTTTGGTGTTTCCATACGCCGGTTCCCTGTCTATGTAAACCGTAGGTATTGAAGTCTTTTTCTCCTTCTCGGTTGTAACGGAGACTATATGAATAATCCCCCCTACGTGCTGAGCCTGAAGCATATTGATGCACTGGCGTTCCATTTTGTAATCCTCATTGGTGTTACATATTATGGTTGCATACCCTTTTTCAAAAAAAATAGTTTGAACTTTTTTTGCTATTTTGCTAAAAAATTCAATGGAAATATCAGGAACAATTATTCCGATTGTTGTGAATTTCTGAGTTCTAAAACCTTTTGCCAAAAGATTGGGTACATAGTGGTTTTCTTCCATAACCTGCAATATTTTCTTTTCAGTTTCAGGTGCAACCTTTCCATTCCGGTTAATTACCCTTGAAACAGTGGCAATTGACACCCCTGCTAATTTTGCAATATCTTTTATGGAAACACTTTTTTTACTCATAACTACTCCTTTTTTGGCAAACTCTTAGTTCTAATTGTAAAGCACATTAGCTTATTTCGCAAGAAAGAAAAGGAGACAGGAAAAAATCCCATCTCCTAAAAATTCTTATATAACTCTAATACTAAATTCTTTATTAGAAACTGTTTAAATTACAATATCCATTAAGCTAAGTAGCTTTCAAACTATAATTTATTGTTAAACTAAATATCCTTAAGATTATAATCTCTTTAATAATGCTTCTGTCATATCTTCGTATCCCGGCTTGCCAAGTAATGCGAACATATTCTTCTTGTAGCTTTCTACACCAGGCTGGTTAAATGGATTAACTCCAAGAATGTAACCACTTACGCCACATGCAAATTCATACATATAGAATAATTCACCAAGGTAAAATTCGTTCTGTTCAGGAACCCTTACCATAAGGTTAGGAACATTTCCATCTGTGTGAGCAAGAATTGTACCGTTCATGGCACTCTTGTTTACAAAATCCATATCCTTACCTGCTAAGTAGTTAAGTCCGTCTAAATCTTCAGGATCTTCGTCAATAACTACTGAAGCTCTGTTTCAAACATTGTTCTTGAACCGTCCTGAATGAACTGTCCCATTGAGTGAAGGTCTGTTGTAAGGTCAACTGCTGCCGGGAAAATACCCTTCTGGTCTTTTCCTTCGCTTTCGCCGTACAACTGCTTCCACCATTCACCAAAGTAATGAAGACTTGGTTCGTAGTTAGCTGTAACTTCGATAAGCTTACCTTTTCTTAATAATATATTTCTAATTGCTGCATATTTCATTGCATCATTTTCTTCAAATGCGTTGTTTAATGCTTTCTCTCTTCCGCTTGCTGCACCTTCCATTAACTTGTCAATGTCAGCACCACTTACTGCAATTGGTAATAAACCTACTGCTGTAAGAACTGAGAAACGTCCTCCAACATCATCAGGAACTACGAAGCTTTCGTATCCTTCTGCTGTTGCAAGTCCTTTTAATGCACCCTTCTTAGCATCAGTTGTTGCATAAATTCTCTTTGCAGCTTCTTCTTTTCCATATTTCTTTTCGAGTTTTTCTTTGAAAACTCTGAAAGCGATAGCTGGTTCTGTTGTTGTACCAGACTTAGAAATAATGTTAACTGAGAAATCTCTATCTCCAACTACATCAAGTAATCCCTGTAAGTATGAAGGGCTAATGCTATTACCTGCATAGTAGATTTCAGGTGTCTTTCTTACTTCCTTAGGCACATTGTTGTAAAAACCATGTCTTAAAAATTCAATTGCAGCTCTTGCTCCAAGATAAGAACCACCAATACCTATAACGATAAGTACTTCTGAATCGCTCTGAATCTTTGCTGCTGCTTTCTTGATTCTGTCAAATTCTTCTTTATCGTAATCAACCGGCAAATCAATCCATCCAAGGAAATCATTACCTGCCCCTATTCTTTCAACTAAAACTTTTTTTGCGTTTTCGGCAATTTCTTTCATGCTGTTAACTTCATCATTTGAGATAAATGATTCAGCCTTTGAATAATCAAATGTAACTTTAGCCATGTCTCAATTCCTCCGTTTATTACAAAACTAAATTACATTATAAAATGTTGAAACGATTTTTTCAAGACTTTTGCCTTACATTGTTGATTATTGTAGAAATTCGCCAATCACCTGGTTAAGGATTTGTTCATCTGATTCAAATTCCTTGTTATTAGTACTAGTTTCAGACTGCTTTTCTTGTACAATATTTTCATTTCCCGGTTTTTCCATATGGCCATTTTCTCTAACCACAACTGAATCTTCCAAATAATCAACCAAAATATAGGTAAGTTCTGTCTGTTTTTCGGATATTTTTGTGCTTCGGTTAATCATGTCAAGAACCATTCCAAAGAAATACCCAATCAAAACGTATACTATCGCCTCTATCTTACTTTTTCCCGTAAGATAAATTCCAAAACCTGTTCCAACTGCCAATGTAACACTTAAAATAATACACACGTTTATAATATTATTAAGCTTATTTAATGAAAATATACCTAATTTGCATTTATTCAGACTTCTTGCCGCAAAAATCATTGGATTAGCCACGTGCCCGTTTATTTCTTTTATGCTGTCATATTTCATTTTAATCTGTCTTAAAGTTGCATTCTTTGGATTTGACATATGCTCTGCTTTTCTAATCATTCTGCCATATCCAAATGCCGCCAGCCATTTTGTAAAAATTCCCAACAAAAAAATACTTCCCATTACGTATAGAAAGTATTTCTCGTTAATTATCTTCGGTGCATTGTTATAAAACCATTCCTTCATTTCAATAAAAGTATAATCTGCCATACTAAAAAATCCCCCTCACTTAAATGTATAGTAATCCATCTGAAAACTTATTAGCATTTTAGCACATTTTCTTTTATTTCACACCCAAAACCGTTCGTCGTAATTCGACATTTAATTTTTAGATTAAATTGTTTTCCTTACAAAAATAGTAAATTCCATCTTCCGCAGCATGACCGCAAATCTGCTCTGATATGGCTTTTAAATCATCAGATGCGTTTCCCATTGCTATAGGATGTCCAACTTGTTCAAACATTTCAATGTCATTATTGCCGTCACCGAAAGCCATTGCCTGAGACTTGTCTATGCCATAGTATTCAAGAACTTTATTTACGCCAATGCCTTTTTCCTGTAATCTTCTTAGTGTTTCAAGCATCTTTTCCGTAACACATTTCTTTTCCATATCGATTAGTGTTCCGTCTATGTCAAAAAATATGATTTTAATGTTATCCATATCTGCTCCTAATAATTTTTAATCATACAATTTATAAGTTTAATTGAATTTTCTGCTGCTTTTGCTTCAAAAGTAGGATAATCCATCTGTGCTCCACCGTCTGCTTTGTCAGAGATTGCTCTAATTACAACATAAGGTGTTTTATTTAAATATGCAGTGTGGGCGATTGAAGCTCCTTCCATTTCTGCACAGTCACCATTAAAGGTATCTCTTAAATAAACCTTTGCTTCATGTGTTCCAATAAACTGGTCCCCTGAAACTACCTTGCCTTCAAAAATTTTAACGTCAAGCCCTGCTTCCTCTGCGCTGTCCTTTGCAAGTTTAATAAGGTTCTCATCTGAATTACCCCTTTTGCATATCCTAAAGGTGTAACGTCCATGTCGTGTTCTAACGCACTTGTTGAAACTACAATGTCGCAAATGTTAATATCATTGTTAAGTGAGCCGGCAACACCTGTGTTAACTAAGGCACTTACGCCAAATACACTTACAAGTATCTGTGCACAAATGGCTGCGTTAACCTTGCCGACACCACATTTTACAACTACTACTTCCTTGCCGGCAAGGGTGCCTTTGTAAAAGTCCATTGCGGCAATGTTCTTGATTTCTACATTTTCTAATTCTGATTTAATGCTATTGACCTCTACGTCCATAGCGCCTATTATTCCTAGCATAATTTCTCCTTTTCTATTTCAATTACAAAAGCTCTCTTGTCGCCGGAAAAATTTTATATGCAAACACGTTGATTTTATTATTTTGCTCCGCCGCCTATTGTAAAGCGAAAACCTAAACTCGCCTACGGCTCAGACAGTAGGTTTTGCGCTTTACGCTATGCTCGCAAAATTGCGAATTTCTGCCTATTGTTTGCATATAAAATTTTTCCTGTGACAAGAAGTTCTGTTAGCTTTTTCAATTATAGTCGAAACGGGTTTATTATGACTAGTCATAACGAACCCGCTTGTTTTTTGCTATTTTGTTTGATTTTATGTAAACCAATCGTTCCACATTATTTTCCAATTTTTACAACGATCTGTTTACTTTATTTCTTACTTGTTTTCTTCTAAGTATTGTTCAAGTGCTTTTGCCAACTGATCTGGGCATGATGTTCCTCTGCCTCCGCAGTCGATGCCTTTTAATCTTTTGATTACTTCTTCTACTTCCATTCCTTCTACAAGTGATGCAACACCCTGTGTGTTTCCCATGCATCCCATTGTGAATTTTGTATTTGTTACTTTGCCGTCTACTACGTCAAAGTCGATTGCTCTTGAGCATGTTCCTTTTGTTACGTAATGCATTTTTATTCCTCCAGTTTTCTTTCGTATATTTCTGAAACGTCGTCTATGTCTCCCTGGGCTATTAGCTGACCATGTTCAAGGAGAATGGCTTTGTTACAGAGTCTTTTTACCTGTGCAAGGCTGTGTGATACGAATAATACTGTTACGCCGTGGTCGAACATTTTCTGCATCTTTCGCTCACATTTTTTTCTGAACTTAGCATCACCTACTGATAATACTTCATCTAATATTAGGATTTCAGGTTCTACTACTGTAGCGATTGAGAATCCAAGTCTTGCTCTCATACCTGATGAATAGTTCTTTATTGGTACATCTATAAATTCTCCAAGTTCTGAGAACTCTAAGATTTCGTCATATTTTTCTTCAAGAAATTCTCTTGAAAATCCAAGTACTGAACCGTACAGGAATACGTTCTCTCTTCCTGTGTAGTTAGGATCAAAGCCTGCGCCCAATTCTATCATTGGAGCAATGTGTCCGTATCTTTTTACTGTACCTGTCGTTGGTTTGTACACACCTGCGATTACTTTAAGAAGTGTACTTTTTCCGGCACCGTTTAATCCAAGGATTCCTAAACGGTCACCTTTTTGCAATTCAAAATTTATGTTTTTCAAAGCCCAAAATTCATTAAAGTGAATCTTCTGCCCTTTTAATTTCTTTATTATTAATTCTTTTAAGTTATCTACTTTTTCTTTACTTAAGTTAAAGCGGATACTTATATTTTCAACTTTAAGTGCAATTTTTTTATTGCCCATAATCAGCCTCCTTTAGATGTATAGGATAAATCTGTCCTGATTCTTTTTAAATACAATTACACTTATGATAAGTGCAACAACACTAAACACTGATGAATAAATCAACATATTGATTTCCATTGAGCTTGTAAATATTGATTCTCCTAACAATACAACGTGTCTGAAGTTTTCAATAATACAATACAGCGGATTCATTCTGATTACTGTTCTAACCACTGAGCTTCCAATATTATCAACATAATAGAATATTGCTGAGCAATACATTAACAGCATAAGTAATACGTCCCAAAGGTATTCAATGTCTCTAAAGAATACGCAGACTGTTGAAAGGAACATTGCTGCTGCTATACACATAATTAATAATACAAAAACAGGAATTACTATTTCTATAATATGCCATGTAAGTGGAATTCCTCTTACAACACCTACTATCGCAAGTACTATAAGTGATAGTAAGAATATAACGTAGTTATAAATTACACTTGATAAAGGATATAGATATTTTGGTACGTATACTTTCTTTATCATTGCCTGGTTTGATCTTATTGATCTCATTCCTATCTTTGAGGCACTTGAGAAACAACTATATAAAAGTCGTCCACAAAGAATATATACCGGATATAATTCCGGTCCGTAAACTCCACCTTTACTTCCAAGCATAGATCCGAATACAAATGTAAGAACTATCATTGTAAGCAATGGTTCCAACAGAGTCCATATTAATCCTAAATATGATCTTCTGTATTTTAATTTAATTCCTTTCTTAACTAATTCAACTAAAAGGAATCTATATCTCATAAAACTGTCGATATAATTCTTCATAAAAATCTCCAATCCAATATGTTTGCCCTATTAAGCTTAGGACCTTCTCTCTCTTTAATTTGTACTTATTCTAAGTTCAGTCCTGTATGTCCTTAATTTAGGCGATACATGGTTTAATTATATATATTTACAAAAATATGTCAAATACATTATGTTTTGTAACATTTTTATGTTTCTGCTTATTAATCAGGTTACTTTATCAATAAAAGATTAAAGGCACCTACTTTTTTTACAAATCATTTATTTTTTCTACTTTACACCGAATACTTTTTCGCATACACGCTTTGCCGCATTACCGTCATCTATGCAACAGAATCTATTATAAAATTCCTGATATTTATCTTTGTATTCTTCATTAACCTTATCAATATTTTTAATTGCATCTATTACTTCATCGTTAGTCTGAAGTATTGGTCCCGGAAGTTCTTTTTCAATATCAAGATAAAAACCTCTAAGAACGTCTCTGTATTTTTCAAGGTCATACATATAGTACAAAATAGGGCGTTTAAGATTAGCATAGTCAAAAAATACTGATGAATAGTCTGTCATACAAATATCTGACACAATATATATGTCTGTTATGTCACTGTAATTACTTACATTAATAACAAAATCAGACATTCCTGTTAAATCAAGCTTGTCTACTATCCAATAATGCATTCTAAGAAGAATTACATATTCATCACCTATTTCTTCTTTTAAACGTTTAAGGTCCAGTGCCAATTCAAACTTGTACTCACCGGCACCGTAAGAATTATCATCTCTCCATGTTGGTGCATAAAGAAGAACTTTTTTATTCTTTGGTATGCCAAGTTTTGTTTTTAATTCATCTGCTTTTTTATCTAAATCCTTATCATACAAAGGATCATTTGCCGGGTATCCCAATTCTAGAATTTTGTCTTTTTCATACATAAAACAGCTCTGAAACTTTTCTGTTGAAAACGGGTTATCTGATAATAGGTAGTCCCATTTTCTTGACTGCTTGTAAACAATCTGCTTATATTTAGGGTTAGCTGAGTGTACATCATCCATATCAAAAACCAGTTTTTTAAGTGGCGTTCCATGCCATGTTTCAAGCATTATCTGACTGTCTCTCTTAGGATATGCGTGAGGTTGTCTCATATTGTTAACCCAATATTTACTTCTTGTCATGTAATAATAATATTTTAATCCAAAACGCTTAATCTTCTTACAATTTCCGTCAATTACAAGATTTTTGTCATTAACAACCCAAATATATTTAAATTTGGAACCGTAATTCTTCTGAAGGTACCGGTAAATATATTTTGGCTGTCCTGAATAGTTTCTTCCAACAAAACTTTCAAAAACAATCCAGTTGTCTTTCTGTTTCATCTTGCCAAAAACGTATAGATTAATGGTTCTATACATATGCTTTTTGCTTGTAAACATCATTACAAGTTTTCTCTTAATAAGTCTTATATTTGACCATTTTTTTACTTTTTCCATATTATAGTCTGTGGCATTTTTAAGAATTTTCTTTTCCACAAAACCATATTTTGAAATGGTCTTCTTTCCACATTCCTTAACCATAGAAGACATTAAGGCAAAATCAATTGATTCTTTATCTGCTGAATTATCATGAAACTTTCTGCTAAATACTTTTACGTAATAATCGCAGGCCATTTTTTCAAAGTGATTTCTAATATCATTTTTGCTCTCTGATAATTTCATACAATCAAGAAATGATTGAACAAAATGAGCATCCTTCCTATCATCTTCCATTTGAGAAATAGATGGCAGATTAATCTTGTCATTGTGATATCTCTTTACGTAAATACTATCCTTATTGCAGCCATAATTTTTCACATTCATAAGAACTTTAGTCCAAAATTCCGGATCAGAATAATATTTCTGCTCTTCATTAAACTTAATATTATTATCTGTTAAGAATTTCTTTTTAAACACTGTCCCTAGAACTGTTATTTCTGATAAATTGGCGAAATTTTTTAACTTATAATCATTTATTTCTGAGAAATTAAAGTTATCATCATTATTAACCTTAGAATCTACTTCCTGTTCGCTTCCATCGTCGATAACATCTCCCTGATCCACATTAAAAGCGGCCTTCTTAAACCATGTATGAAAAATACGACCATATGTAAGGTCTTTATTCCCATCCATTGTTTGCATTAATCCGGTTAATGTATCTTCCATAAGATAATCATCACTATCAAGGAAATACACATACTCTCCATTAGCCTTTAAAAGTCCCAAATTTCTGGCGGCACTTACTCCTGAATTATCACCGGTTTCATAAACTTTTAAATTAATTGACTGTGAAAACTCACTTATCAGTTCTTCAATATTTTCTTCCGGATTTATGTTAGCTTTGTCTAAAACAAGCACTGTTTCTATGTCTTTATAATCCTGCTCCTTAATGCTGTCAAAACAATCTTTTAAATATTCTTTTCCTTTTCCAAAAGCAATAATAATGCTTAACATACCTTCTCCTTATAAACAAATAAAAAAATCAACTTTTAATTTATTAATCTCTATACCTTAAAAACCCTAACTACAATACTGTGAAAACATGCTTTGATTTCAATATTATAGTTAGGGCTACCTGTTTTCAAACTTTAAAAACCGTTAGTTTTTAAATTTTTAAAATTAGTTAAATCTTTTATTTAAATACTTTTTCTACTACTCTCTGGGCTGCGTGTCCGTCATCAACACAACAGAATCTGTTGTAGAATTCTTCATATCTGTCTTTGTATTGTTCTTTGATTTTGTCGATATTCTTAATTGCATCAACTACTTCATCGTTAGTTAAAAGCAATGGCCCCGGTAAGTCCTTTTCCATATCAAGATAAAATCCTCTAAGTACATCTCTATACTTGTCCAAATCGTATGTGTAATAAAGTACAGGACGTTTCAGGTTAGCATAATCAAAGAATACTGATGAGTAGTCTGTAATAAGCATATCTGAAATAAGATACAAATCAGTAATATCATCATAACTGCTGCCGTCAACTGTAAAATCACCATATTTACTTAAATCGAGCTGGTCTACTATGAAATAGTGAAGTCTTAATAACAATACATATTCATCCCCAAACTCTTCCTGAAGTCTGTTAACATCAAGATCAAGTTCAAAACCATACTGTCCTGCTTCGTAGAACTGGTCATCTCTCCATGTTGGAGCATAAAGAATAACTTTCTTATCCTTTGGAATTCCAAGTTTCTCTTTAATCTTTGCTGCCTGCTCTTCTCTGTCAGGTGCATACATTGGGTCATTAGCAGGATATCCGTATTCCAAAATCTTTTCTTTTTCAAATCTGAAACAGCTCTGGAATCTTTCTGTTGAGAAAGGATTGTCGGATAACAAATAATCCCATGCTCTTGTCTGTTTAAATACAATATCCTTGTATCTTGGGTTCGCTGAATGTACATCATCCATATCAAATACAAGTCTCTTAAGTGGTGTTCCATGCCATGTAGCTAACATAACTGTTTCTTCACGTCTCGGAATGCTAAGAGGCTGTCTCATATTGTTAACCCAATATTTGCTTCTATTCATATAGTAATAGTATTTCAAGCTGAAACGCTTACATGTTTTATGTTTTCCCGGTATTTCAACACCTTTTCTGTCAACAACCCATATGCATTTATACTTGTCGCCATAAGCTTCCTGCAAATATTTATATACATATTTAGGCTGTCCTGAACAGTTTCTTCCCATAAAGCTTTCAAAAACCACCCAGTTTTCTTTTAATTTCATCTTGTTAAATACATAAAGAGTAATAGTCTTATTTCTTACTCTTGGGTTCTTTATCATTTTTACGATTTTTCTGTTGAAAAGAACACGCATAGCTTTCTTTTTCATCTTAGCGAAATCGTTATGTTTCATTGATTTAACCATTGCCTTTTCAGCATGTGTAAAATCATCTTTTAATACTTTGTTATTAATATCTTTTGCAAGAGTTGCTAATTCCGTAAAGAATTCATTTCTCCATCTGTCATCTTCTGACCAACGCATTTTCATAATGTATTCTTTAACAACAAACTTTGCAAGAATATAATATAAATGGTTTATAATTCTCTCATTTGTTCCTGCTGCCTTAATTGCATTCTTGTATGCAACAAAATAATCCGGCATTGTTTCCTCTCTAGTAAACTGTGAAATTGCAGGATTCTTAGCCTTATCATTATGATGGCGCTTAACATATACTGATTCTTCGTTGCTTTTAATATTCTTAGCGTTATTTAAAAGCTGAACTAAAACTTTTGTATCTGAAAAATATGTCTGTTTTTCATTAAATCTAATATTATTGTCTGTAAATAATGACTTCTTATAAATAGCTGCTAAAACAGTAATCTTGTCTAATTTACGATATTTTTCAAGCATATTCGAGTAAGGTTCATTAAAGTCATAAATTACTTTTTTATCATCTGCGCTATTATCATTATTGTCGTCATCATCACCCTGGCTGTCATTAAATGCCTGCTTCTGGAACCATGTATGTTTCATTCTTCCATAAGCCATATCTGTATCTTCATCCATTACGTCCAATAATAACTTAATAGAATCGCCATACAGGTAATCGTCATTATCAAGGAAATAGACATACTCTCCTGTTGCCTTATCAAGACCAAGGTTTCTTGCACTGCTGACACCATGTTTATCTTCAAGATAAAACACCTTTAAGTTAATCTTATCCTTGAACTCTTCTATTAAAGGTTGGATATTATCCTCTGTGTGGTCAACTACAAGAATAGTTTCGTAATCCTTAAATTGCTGTTCGGCAATACTTTCCAAACAATCTTTTAAATATAATGTATCTTTCTTATGAGTTACTATAATGCTAACCATTACTTATCTCCCTTAGCAGCCATATCTTTGTGGTTTAAATCTGTCTTAATCTGTGTTGTTGAAATTCCTTCTGTTCTTGGAAGATATACAACTTCACAGTAATCCTTTAAGAAGTCGAACTTTCCTTCCCAGTCATTTCCCATTACAAATGTGTCAATCTTATAATCCTGAACATCACTAATCTTCTGTTCCCAGTTTTCTTCAGGAATAACAAGGTCTACATATCTGATTGCTTCAAGAACCTGCTTTCTTTGTTCATATGTGAAATAACATTTCTTCTGTTTTGAATTCCAGTTAAACTCATCTGTTGAAAGAACAACTACAAGATAATCTCCAAGTTCCTTTGCTCTTCTTAGCAAATTAATATGTCCATAGTGAAGCATATCAAATGTACCATAAGTAATAACTCTCTTCATAATTTATACCATCCTTAGAATTCTAAGGTGTCACTTTTAAGTGACCTTTATCCTTTCCTTATTTTATATAATTATTTTTTACATAATCGCGTTTTCAAATTCTTCCACAGCTTCTCTGTTATACTGTTTTGGATCAAAATTACATTTCGGAACTTTTCCTTCTGAAAAAGCCCTTAACCCCCCTAGTATACTTTCTTCTGAAGAATTAATCAAATATTGTCCGTTTTCCATCAGACTATCCTTAACTGATGAAAAATCTGAAACTATTATAGGAAGCCCTACAATACGCGCTTCTAATAATACCATAGGTTGTCCTTCATATATAGATGGAAGTATAAAACATTTACAGTTTTTCATTAAAGTAAATGGATTTATAAGATTTCCCGTAAGAATAACCTTGTCCTTAAGATTAAGTCTTGCAATCTCGCCCTCAACCTGTTCCCTTAAAGGACCTTCACCTATAATATAAAGCTTGCTGTTAGGATATTCCTTAACATATTCTCCAAATGCCCTGACAAGATTTCCATGATTCTTCTCTGTAGACAATCTTCCCATTGTTACAAAGCTTGTTTCATTACTTGCCGGTAATGAAAAGTTTTTATAAGTACAATCGTTATCTAAGCTGTCCAAAACTCTCATATAGTTAATAGTATTCTTTGCATATGAGAACTTACCTTCAATCTCCGGTCTTGAAAGATTCTTCTCGTTAACTTCCATAACTGAATGACTGCAGGAAACTAATCTGTCCCATCTTGGATACAAGTTAAAGATTATGCTCATCTTTCTCCTTAACGGTTTCTTATGACCTAACTTTCTGTTGGCATCTGCAATCAAATCATTATGCTGCCATATTGCCGTTTTTTTATTTTTTATCTTTGGCAATATTAATGCAAGAATTGGTGAGTAACCACAAAACTCTACAACTGAATCAAAGTTGCAATCCCCTACCAGTCTTCTGGCTTCTCTTTCAAAATACTTTTCAGGCAACATTTTTTCGTACGAACCTTTACAGTTAAAGGCCATACTAAAATACATCTTGGACAACTCTTCTTTTGTTGCCACATTGCCTCCTGTTCTTACAAGTACTCTTACATTCTTATTAATCTGGTTTATTCTTAAAATCTGATCATCTGCTATAGGCTCATAAAGATAAGCCGTAACGTCAAATCTGTCATAGTTCAAATTATTTAAAAGGCTTAAAAATGAATGGGTTATTCCATTCTGAAGTGCCCTTCCTAGCGAAATAAATATTTTCTTCTTATTCTGAAGCGGTCTTACCGCTTTAACATGATTATATTCATTCTTAAAAATTGCATTTACAATTCTCTCTGATACATGACCGTCATCATCCGGACAAAACTGCTCTTTGGCATTTCTGTAATTGTCTGCCCAATCTTTTACTGCTTCGTAAGGATTTGCAAGCATTTCACTTAGCTTGTCTAAACTGTCAGTTGCAGGTCCCGGAAGTTTTTCAGGCTCCATATACAATCCTCTTGTATCTTTATATTCCTCTAAATCAGGAATATAAAACATTATAGGTCTGTCTGTTACAAGGAAGTCAAAAAATATACTTGAATAATCTGACACAAGCACATCTGTAACACTTAAAACTTCATTAGTATCAAGTCTTGGACTTACAAGACAACCTTTTAATTTCTCATCATCCTTAATCTTATCGAAAACAGCCTGATGTGGTTTTATTAAAACCTGCCATTCACTAGTATCTATTACTTCACAAACCTTGTTATAAAGCTTTTCATATTCTTCTCCATCTGCCTGTGGATTGGAAAAGCTGTTGCCCTTCCATGTTGGGGCATACATTATAATCTTCTTATTTTCATCTACATTAACACCTGAATATCTAAGGCTCTTTATCACTTCATTTCTATCTGCGTTAAAAATAGTATCTGTTCTTGCCTGTCCGGTTTCAATAATCTTACCTTCATATATTCCTTTAAGTTTATAAGCTTCCGTATACATCTTTGTATGATGTTCATTAGGTGAAAGCAAATAATTAGCCTGCAAGAAATTTCTTTCCGTATTGGCAGATTCAATACTTCCGTTAGGCATATCATATCCCATAAGCTTAAGCGGTATTCCGTGCCATGTATTAATATAATCCTGTTCAGGCTTTCTAATAAAACATGGTGGAAAAGTGCTATTATTTATAAGAACTCCTGCGCTGGCAAGCATTTTGTAATACTCGTCACTTTTGAATTTTACAAACTTAACATAATCGCATTTCTTATACTTTTTAAAATTTGCTGCCCACTGTTTCTCATCGTCATAAACCCAGACATGCTTAGTTGATGTAACGACTATACTCTTAGTTAACTGATCAAATATTGCCTTAGGTCCACAAGTCATTCCTTTTCCATAAAATGATTCATATAAAATTATGTTTCTGTCCACATCTAATTTTTCATAATATTTTGGATAAGGATTAGGCAAAAGAACCTTCGCACCAATTCTTGCTATTTTATTCTTTTTTAATTTCTGTTTTAATGTTGAAGCATTCATACAACTCTCCATTATTTAATAAATGTTTCTGCTACTCTCTTACAGCAATTGCCGTCTTTATAATAATTAATCTTATCATTTACTGACTCTCTTGCTTCCTTATACAAGTCATTGCCTGAAACGATATTTTTAATAAATTCTTCTATATCTGAAAGGTTCCTAATTTCAGGCCCCGGCATATATTCCTTAGGGTTGTCAAAAATAAACCCTCTTTTGTTCTTATATTTTTCCATATCTTCCACTGCAAAACCTATCGGTCTGTTAAGAAGCATATAATCAAAATATACTGATGAATAATCTGTTATTAACCCATCTGCATTTCTTAATAAAGTATACACAGTCATATCTGACCTGTTAAGCTCATCCTGAGTAATAAACTTAATGTGGGATAATTCTATTCCCTGGGTATCTGCTGTCTGAAGTGGGTGAAGCTTTACAATCATCTTAATGTTATTATCCATAAGATAAGTATTTAAACTGTTAAGTTCGTCTTTATTTAGTATGGAAATAATAAAGCCTTCATCGTATTCTCTGTATGTTGGAAGCCAAAGTATAAGCTTACCTGCGCCCCCTTTTATATAGTCATCCTTAATTCTGTCTTTTTTGAACATTTCATCATTACGGGGATTTCCCATAACTTCAACCCGGTTCTCTGTACATCCGAAAATATCAGCCATTATCGGCTTATACATAGGCGCACTTGTAAGAACCTTTGAAAAAAAGTCATAATCAATGTTCTCACACCCCTTCTCAAGATGACCGATTCGTTTAAGAGGTGTGCCGTGCCAAAGATTTATAACCGTCTGCTTTTTTGACGGCTTTATTGGATACTTTCCAAAACAATAAAAAGCATATTTAGCTTTCATAAACCATTTAATGCCCTGCTTATTATTAATGAAAGTAACATTCTTTGGAGCTCTTTCCACATACTGTTCCCAGTCATTTATGCTAACTACTATTTTAAATTGTTCATTATAATTATTTTCTATAAGATAATCGTAAAAAGCTTTTACATTATCTCTAAATCCCAGATTTGAATAGAAGAAGATAAGCTTCTCATCCTTCTTCTTTATTCTATTTATTATGGTAAGAGGTTTAAAAAACACTCTCAAAATTGCCTTTTTCATTGTACAATCCTTTTAGATTTTTATTTTCTAAGTGCCTTGGAATATATTGATTTTCTTAGTCCGTTAGGAATTATACTTACAACTATACGCACAAATATTCCTTTCAAAAACGCACCAAAAGATATAAAACCAATCTTTCTTAAATGGTTATTAAATCTGAATATGCACTTAATATAGCCTAATCCGCCACGTCTCTTGTACATATCCTGACCTGCCCTCATGTACAAAAGATTCTCCTGAACATTATATCCCTTATGTCCTTTCATTAGCATTGCAACCCAAAGATTATAATCTTCAAAAAATCTATAATCATCATAAAATCCTGAATCCTCAACTGCTGACTTTCTGTACATAACAGCCGGATGGTTAAACGGTGTTCTCTTTTTTGCAAAAGCCACTATATCCTTATGACTTTCAGGCACCTGTCTTGTAAGGGTTGTGTTAGACACATCGCCGTCAAACTCTATTAAATTAGAGCTTACAATGTCTGCGTCATGTTCCTTCATTGCCTTTAATTGCTTTTCCATTCGGTCATTTCTACTTATGTCATCGCTGTCCATTCTGGCAATTATCTGGTTTTTGCACTGTAATATTCCATTGTTAAGAGCTATTGCAAGCCCTTTGTTTTCTGTCATTCTATAAATATTGAATAAGCCCGGATTAGCTGTTACAACCTCTGTAATAACATTATCCAGGCCTTCATTTAAAGGACCGTCACAGACAATAACAAAATCATTAGTCTTTACTGTCTGATTAAGTATACTTTCTATGGCTGCCCTGAAATATTCAGGTTTTTCCTTATGATAAACTGACATCAACACTGAATAATTTTCTGTCATTCTACTTCACCTTTTTCTTAATACTTGCGGTTTTCTGCTCCTTCTCAACACCTTCAGTGTTCTCTTTAAGGAACATAATCTTAAATGTCATCAAAATCAACTGTATATCTGTCCACACTTTATAATGCTGTATATAGTACAAATCTAACTTCAACTTATCGTAAGGAGTTGTATTATATTTTCCATATACCTGAGCGTACCCTGTCAATCCTGCCTTAACCTTTAATCGGAATCTGAATTCAGGAATTTCTTCTTCATACTGTGCTGCAATCTCAGGTCTTTCAGGTCTTGGACCTACAACTGACATCTGTCCCATAAGAATGTTAAATACCTGTGGCAACTCATCTAAATGAGTAGCTCTTAAAACTTTACCAATCTTAGTAATTCTGTCATCATCCTTAGCTGCAAGTCGTGCACCGTCTGTTTCACTGTCCACTTTCATACTTCTAAACTTTAGAATCCTAAACGTCTTTCCATTCTGTGTAAGTCTTTCCTGTGTATAAAAAATAGGTCCTCTGTCCCAAATCATATCTGCAATTGCTACTATTAATGTAACAATCACTGTTGGAATACATAGAATAAGAGAAATAATAATATCAATAACTCTCTTAATAAACGCTTCTTCCCATTTTAAACCTCTAACTCTTGTTACAAGAAGAGGTGAGTCAAACATAGTGTTCTGTCCTGCTCCAATCAGAATAATATCTGAAAGTTTAGGTGTAACATATGCTCTCTTATCATACATATAGCAGTATTTCACAATGTTATTTCTCTTTCCACTTGGTATGTCACAAACCAAGTGGAAAGAGAAATAACATTGTGAAATAATGAACTGCTTCTGTTATCATATACTTGTCCTGACGTGTCTTAATCTTCTTAACAAGGTTATCAGGATCTCTGTCACTGTAGATAAGTAACATATCCCTTGGTGGATAAAGCCATCTGTATACCTTTATTGCCAAACCACACCAAATAAGACAGCACAAAACATTATCGAAACTCATTCCGATAATTGCTGCCGGACTAACCATCTTAAGTGATAACAACGAAATCTGTAAATAAATAATAAAGTTTGTAAATAATAATGCAAGTATCTGTGAAAAAACTAAATTCGAATACTGCAAACTTCCCAACTTAAATGCTCCGTATACATTACAAAATATTGTAAACATTAATCCATATACAAAAAGCATTACTATATGGCCCTTAAAGAAGAACTCTCTTGTCATTCCCTGACTATAATGGGTATTCCAAAAATACCAGAATATATAAGTCTGTGCTACAATTACTATTGCTAATAATAATAGCACGATTATTCTTCTAAACGCTCTAGATTCTCTCATATCGTCTCCTACTTACTTATAGGCTTAATCTCATAATTATTTTGATTTAGGCAAACCGTCCTTAGCCTAGAATTTAACACAATTTTACCAAAGCCACTAATATTTGTCAATTAATGCTACTTTTTAGCCTTATTTAGCCTATTCTAATTGTCCAAATTTCACAATTTAATAACACCTTTAATACTATTATAATACCTTGTATACTTTGTTTTTTCATAATTATGTAGTATACTTACCGTAAGTATGCATATTTAGTATATGTACATAAAATAATTTTACACGAATTTAAAATCAAAATTACAAGGAGGTACTTATGAGTAGAAAAATGATGTCCGATTTAGATAATAAAACCGGTTATTACGGATACTCTTCTGAATCGGGAAATGTTTCCGGAAAGGATAAAAAGAAAAAGGGAAATAAAGGTGGCTCTGTTTTAGGCGTCATCTTAGCATTAATACAGCTTGTTTTGTCAGGGCTTCTTGTTTATCAGGTAGTTTCTGCCAATATTTTAAGCACAACTTATCTTGCTGTTTTAGTTATTGTATTGGTTGTTCTTTTTGCAATTGCCCTTTTAACACAGAAAGGTGGCCGTACAGCCCGTACTTCAGGTAAAATATTGTCCGTTATAATTTCAATAATACTTGGCATACTTTTATTTTACATGGGACAATTTTTAGGATTCCTTAATAACTACAGCGACGGTAAAAAAGTTTCTGAGGAACCTTTCGTTGTTT
>OBHU01000827.1_pt1 | contig 19768 bp, 16 predicted proteins | sample 1519071 | NCBI WGS metagenome assembly OBHU01 (sample SAMEA2452135, study PRJEB22498) | human gut metagenome
TTTATCAAATTATTTTATTAATAATTTATATATTTTAATCAATCTTTCTTTTAAAGAATCAAACTTTCTTTTAAAATTACAATTCTATAATTCCTTCCTCCCACTGTATTGGTATTTTTAGATTGCTATATTCATTAGTTTTTATAAATCTGTTAATCGAAAAATTACAAGCTACACACTTTATTTTCGTATGTCCATGTACAAGCGTTGGCATTTCATCCTCATAATAACTATCAACAACATCAAATATATTTATTAATGAATTATTTTTACAACAAGGACACTTTACCTTTGCATTTTCAATAGGAGTTCCAGAAAATATTTTATAATATTTTTCTATTTCATCATAAATTAATTCTTGTTTATCATGATACTTATGATCTGTCAAACGTTTTAATCCACTTGTTCTTCCAAACTCCTTAAATAAGGCGATTTCTCCATAATCTATTGGATTACGCTTTCCTGCTTGAATTAATTGCTCTATTACATTAATTCCATCAATTGAATTAAACATTTCTTTATAATATTCATATCTCTTTATTGCTAAAATATCTCTTATAATAGGAAGAATATTTTGTGTCATCAATTCATCTAATGCACAATATTTAATTATTTTTATCCCTTTATGTAATGCCATATTCCTCATATTATTAATTAATCTTAGTTCACATTCATTGTCGCAAAACAAATTAGCCAACTCATCAGTAATTATACCTTCCTTATTCAATTTCTTTAATCGAGTTAGTGCTTCCATAAATTCTACAGTTTTACACTTTGAATAATCAGTCTCATTTAGTTCTGTTCCATTAGCAAGTATTTTGTATAGTAAAATTGGATCATTTTTTATATTTAATGACAACATTTTTTGAGTGTTTTCTAGTAATTTTTTTATTTCTAATTCAAAAAAATGCTGCAGATGAATTGCTATATTCATATAATTTTCAATATACTCTGAACAATCCTCTTCAAGTTCTTCATTTGTATTGTTAACTGCTTTTATAACCCTTGCATCTATACTTATCTTTTCTGTACAATCTATATCGTCAAGGGAATCTTTAACAGAGTGATATGTCGCATAATAAGCCTTTAAAGCAATTTTTAATGAATAAAATGATGCATCATATATATTCTCTTTCTTATCCTCAATCTTAAATATATTATCATCATTATTATCATCCATAAATTTATCAGCATTTATTTTCATATGTTGATCCTCCTGTATTTTTATTACTATATTATTAATTTCTTAAGTCTTGAACTCCTTGAAATTTATGGTATCCATACAATAAGTACATTTAAGGTTTCTAACAAATAATTATTATATACCATTCTTTCTTGTGGCTACTCATTTAGTTAGAATTAATACATTTAAGTAAAACTTAAGAACTTTTATTCTTTTTATTTCTTACTATAATAGCAACAATAATAATAGTTATTATTGTAATTTGTATTACTATGGGTAAACTGGTTTTCATAATCTTTATTCTTTTATCATATATCGCTTTTTCTTTTTTAGTCATAAATTTATTACCATTCTCTTTTGCAAAGTGTTCTGCTTCCGAACCATATTCTCCAATAATTAACGTCTTATCTTCAAAAGCATGGTAACCAATTTTAGTTACACTTTTAGGTATATATGCAGTTTCCAAATGAGTTAGCTTAAATGCACTACTTCCAATTGTTTCTACAGCATTTGGAATTGAAATACTTTTTAAAAAAGCACAACCATAGAAAGCACCATTCCCAATAAATTTTAATTTACTTGGTAGTTTTATATTCTTAAAATTGCAACAAGAAAATGCCCCATCGTCAATTAACGTTATATTATCTGACAAATTAATTTCTCTCACATAACTATCATAAAATGCACTTTGTCCAACTTTTTCAACAGAATTACTCATTGAAACACTTTGGACTTTACACCCCAAAAATGCTTCATCATTAATAATATTTACGTTATCTGGAATAATTACATCTGGGATTTTGGTATCCTTTGCTTCTACATCCACCTGTTGCTCTAAAATACGTTCTTTTGATAATAGATATTTATCTAAAACAACCTTATTCTCATTATTTACATATATTTGGAATTCATTACTCGCATATGCAGGTTTATTTCCTAATATAATTATTATTCCAATCAACAGTATTATTACTTTTCTTATTAATTTCACTATTATACCTCACAATATTGTTGTAATTAAAATAATGTATTTTTTAACACCATTGGATTAGTTGATTTAAAAATCCAATCAAAATTTACATCTTTATCATCAAAGATTAAAGTGAGTGTAGGATTTACTGTTCCCACTAATTTTTCCTTAATTTCAATATACTTTATTTGGTTGCTATAATTTGGATCATAAACTTCTAAATAGTATAAATCCGTATCTTTACATGACTTATATAATTTTGTGGCTACCATTGCATGTGAACATTCTTTGAAATTCTCAAATCCAAAATAGAATAATTGTATTGGTCTTTCCTTTAATGCATCTTCAATACTACTTATGCTGAACAAATCATTATTCCAGCTACAAAGTGTTTTAAACCAATTGCCAGATTGAGCATCATTCCACCAATGAATCATATTTATTATTTCTTTTTGTTCATTAGTAAAATTCACAAAATTACCGTTCACACTGGTATCTATATCATTAAATCTAATATTATTGAAATCCGCTTTCAAATTCATCAATTCTTTATTATTATTAAATACATTATTATTAGATACATTATAATTATAATCTCTTGAAGTAACACTAGTAGCACTATTAAATGGTAACTGGTTCAAATAATATAAAATGCTAGTTACTGATATACCAAAACAATTTCCACCATCATTATCATATGCAAAATTTTGAAATGGATATCCATTTTTAGAAACATCAAATCCAGAGTCTTCAATTAGTTTTACTTCTACTAAATCCAGTTTGCCATTTTTAGTTTCAACATATATTTTTTCAGTTGATGAATTAATTTTATTACTTAATTTACTAAACGCATCACATAATGAGTCTGAATCATCAGCATGGAAGTACTGACCAAAAGTTGGTTTAGCTATGCTATCTCTTAAAACAGATACATTTACATCATTTCCTAATCCAACAGTATATATTTGAACATTATTCTCTTTAGCATAACCTACAGCAGTTATAATGTTTCCATTTGTTTGTTCTCCATCAGTTAGTAAAACGACTATTTTTCTTCTGTTATCATCAAACATACCAGTAGCCTTATTTATAGCATCTGCAAAATTTGTACCACCTCCAGTAACACCTCTTAACTTTTCTAAACTACTTTTTACTATACTTCGATCATTAGATAAATAAGTTATAGTATCAATCCCATTATTACCTATAAATTTATTTGCTGTAGCTGTACTATCAAATGAAACAATTCCGAATCTATAAGTGTCCTTTGATAATGTTTTTACTAACTGCTGACATACATCTATTCTTTTACTATTAGAATCATTATAATTCATTGAACCTGATTTATCTATCGCAAATATAATATCAATAGCATTTAGGTCTGTCACTATAGAACTGCTATCTCCAATAACATACTTTGAAAAATGCTCAAGATTACAATTCAATTTTTTATTTTGTTTATCTATTGTTGTGGCAACCTTTTCTAAAGTTAAGCTTTCTTCATTAATATAATATACAGATAAATTATCTTCATCGATTTCTTTTTGAGCTAATTCATCTTCACTATAAGCTATTTGAATTGCTGCTGAACTTATTTGGGAATCACTAGAAAATTCCAGTACTTTTCCTATAGTATTTGGGATACCTGATAAAAACTCATCATCAGATTCTCTTACTCTAGCTGTTGTAACTGCACTAGCACTTCCAGTTACATTCATATTAACCCCTAAGCTGTCATTATTTGAAGTATAGGAATATTGCTCCTTAACAGTATTTATAACTAGTGGATCTAATTTTAACATAATTTCACTATAATCGTCTAATGTATCACCATCTGTGTCAATTAATAATGGATTAGTTCCATAAACATATATTTCTTCATAATCAGTAACTCCATCATTATCTGTATCTATCTTACATTTATTTGTTCCATACTCATCTTCAAGAGAGTTAACAATTCCATCACCATCAGTATCCTCACTAGATTTAATCTCCCATCCTAATGGATCTCCTAAATTTTTACCGTTTATTTTTTTAACTTTCCATTTTTGATTATCTCCATTTTCATCTTGCCAAATCTGTAGTTTAGCTCCATTATCTAATGATATACCTGCAATATCTAAACATTTGTTGCTTTGTTTAGATTTTATTTTATAGCAACCATTATTATCCATTTCAAAATACCATAATTGATTATCTTGTCCATTATATTCCCACTGATAAACAATTGTTCCATTCTGTGTATCTTGGTTTTTTACATCAATTACTTTACCAGAATTCTTTGATTCAATGTAAAAATATTTATCATCAATATATCTTATGTACCATATCTGATTATTATTTCCATTATATTCATATTGTTGAATCAGAGCACCATTCTCATCGCTATTATTTTCCACATCTAATACCTTATTACTATTTACTGATGTTATTACATATTCAGAATCTTCTTTTACTGTATCAACATTTTGTATTTTCCACTTTTGATTATCACCATTAACATCTTCCCAAAGTTGCATTGGTGCACCATTATCAAAAGAAATTGCTGCAATGTCTATACATTTATTACTTTGTTTAGATTTGATTTTAAAATAGCCATCATCAGTTTTTTCAAAATACCATAATTGGTTGTCCCCATTAACATAATCCCATTGATGAATTGTTGCCCCATTTTCTGTAGACATTTCCTTAACATCAATAACCTTACTTGAATTTTTTGAGATTATTTTGTAATATTTGCCTTCAACCTGTTCTATTATCCATTGCTGGCTCGCACCATTTCCATAATCCCACTGCTGAATTTTATCTCCATTCTGAGTACCAAAATTAGCAACCTCCATTACTTTTCCACTGTTTTTTGATGTAATTACATACGTCTTTCCTGAAATAATACCACTATTATCTGTTTCATCTGCAGCGAATACATTTGCTGGCAATAATATCACAGAAAATATAAGTATCATTATACATGATAACCATTTTTTTAATTTTACAAACATAATTTTTTATTCCCCCTCATAATATAATAGTTTTTTATTTACTATATAGTACCATACTTTTGTTAATTTGTATAGTTATGTAAAATGATGTTTTTTTTCAAATTGTTGATTTTAATGTTGATTTTAAACAAAGTTTGATCAAAATATTCTCTATAAATAGCTTAATTTCATGAAATTTATTTTTATTTTTTTAACAAAGTTTAATCAAGCCTTTATTTTTTCACCTTAGTTTTTATTAATTTTTTTAATAAAGTTTAACCAAAACTATTGAAATTTAATGAAAATAAGCCATTTAGAAGTTTAATTTAGTTAATTTAAAGAAGATTTTGATACAACTTTATTATAAATGATATAACTTTGTTATAAACGATATAACTTTGTTATAAACCTACATTTAATGTTGGTTTAAAAGAAAGTTTGATTAAAGTAACCTCTTCAAATGGCTTAATTTCATTAAATGCTAGCTCATTATTTATAACAAATCTTGATTAAAATTCTCGTTTGTATAATTATTATTTATATAGATTTTAAAAGAAAGTTTGCTCAAAAGCTATGCAACAATTCTTTAATTAAGCCATTTTATCAAATTATTTTATTAATAATTTATATATTTTAATCAATCTTTCTTTTAAACAATCAAACTTTCTTTTAAAATTACAATAGAGGCTTTTGAAAGAGAAGCTTGGAAATCTGGTACAAGAGTAACTAACGGAAAAACATGGAAAGTAAAATCATATGATCATGTTATTGGTGCTACAGGTGGAAAAGAAACAAAGTATGTTAGAATTGAAAATAGTAATGGTACCATTCATGGTCATCCTATATCTGAATTAGAATATAATAAATTATTAAAATAGAAGAGGAGGTTACGATATGTTAAAAGATATAGATTTTAAATCTGGAAAAATAGAATATGACCAATTTAATATAAATTTTGATATTAGTTTTAAAGATCAACCAGAATCACTTCTAGAAGATTTGCTTCAAGTTAATTATCAAAATAGGTATATTATTGATTTAGGATGGTATCCTGAATTTGATAGTAATGGAAGCTTTATTATATATATAATAGGCGATTATAATTGGGATAGACCTATAAAAACAAGAAAATGCAGGGAAAAGAAAGATTTAAAAAATAATTTAGTTGAATTTGTAAATATAGTAGAAAATTTTTTATATTAAACGTAAAATTATTTAATAGTAAAAATAACTATTCTGTTCGTAATAGTAAGATGTAAATATGTTTTTAGTTTATAATGTTTCATCTTGGAAATTTTGAAAAAATCTGCAAATACTATAGTAGATATTTGCAGATTTAATTTGTAATTAGTGAACGTCTAGTTGTTGATTTTAAACAAAGTTTAACCAAAACTATTGAAATTTAATGAAAATAAGCCATTTAGAAGTTTAATTTAGTTAATTTAAAGAAGATTTTGATACAACTTTATTATAAATGATATAACTTTGTTATAAACCTACACCAGTCATAGGTATTTACCACCAAGTGTAGCCACCCCTGACTTATGGACACTTATTATCAATATTGTTGAATATATTATATAATAATCTATATTTTGAATTGTTATGGAATTAATTTTGAAATTAACTTCATTTTTATTGAATTTAAGTATAAAACAGATATCTCTATCTGTGTCATATGATATCTCCTACTTCAATTTGAAATGAAATGCTGCTTCACTAATTCTCTCATCGATATCGGTTGCAAGTTCATCTTCTGACAAACAGTTCATCTGCCACATAAAAGCAGTAAATACACCCGTTCCATCAGCTTTTGTTGTAAAATGATTTCTATGCTTACAAGTATTTGTAATGGGATCCATTTCTAGCTTGCCACCAAATCCCAACTCCTGAATACGAACCTCCACCATTGCTATTATTTCCTTATTTTTTTCTGTCTTTAACATATTTATTGTTCCTTTCTGCCTGGCCCAGGACTTCATTATTTCCGGTGAATGTATTATCTCATATGCCAATATATTTGTTACGGAAAAAAAATAACAATGAATTTTACCCTATTCCCATTATCACTTTGTTCACGTCCATCCCTGTACATCTACAAAACAACCTAAATGTACAATTAAACAGTTCTTCCACAAATGTTTTTAAATATGCATCATTTACTCTTCCAGTTAACTTTTTAAACTCTTTGTCAACAAAATTTACAAATTTGTTTAATGCTTTAAGATTATCATTCTGACCTCTCATAGCTGCCCTTAACAAAGGAGCATAATAATGAACAATGAAATGATCATATGTGTTAAACGCTTTATCATATTCTGGTTCTACATGATTTTTCTTTTTATAGTACAAATATGTGGCTAATGGTATTTCGACATTATCGAAGGAGTACTTCCCATCCTTTTTATATTCTTGCATAAATTTTGATTTCATGAATTGATGTTTCATTCGTTCATATGCTTTCTTATTATCAGAACATCCACCCATATCACAATAAAGATTTGCAATATCCTGTAAAGAATAAACCTCCTTTTCTTTTGGAACTACCATTTTTGTCAATTCTTCAAAATGTTCTGGTTTCGTACAAATAATATCTAATGGATAAAAATTCTTAATAAAAGCATTTAAGCAATACAGAAAAATATTCTTATATGGATTATCATTCTTACCAACATAATATTTTGCACTATCATCAAATGACTTTTCGTACTCTATAATTCTATTTTGATAAAAAGATATCTCTTCATTAACAGCAGATTCAAATTCATTTATCCTGATAAATCTGTCTTTATCATAACGCCCGCTAAAGATTAAGTCTACTGTTTTATAGAGTTCATTCTTAAATCTTTCCCATAGTTCATCAAGATACAAAATAAATCTATTAACATTCGCTAATTCTCCAGTCAGGTTATTATTGTTCTCAAGGTACTGCATTTCTATCATTGCATCACTTGGAGACATTTTTAATAATTCCGAATAATACTTTGGATATAAAGTATTATCATAATACTTTTTTGCCTCTTCCAAATAAAAATTAAGTTGCTCTTGTAATTTTGCTTTCCCTTTTTTCTTTTTAACAAGTTGAGCCGGAGTAAGTTGTTCCTCATGAAACTGGAGAAATATTTTCTCTATTTCTCCACTTTTTATTTCATCAAAATTGAATGATTTAATAAAATTATTGTATTCCTTTAGGTATGTGTCCATTTCAGCATAAGCATAATTACTAGAATCAATATTCAATATTCTTCTTAAATAATCTTTTTTTGATTCCATCCAATATCCTCCAATCTTTTATAAATTGCAGACCCATATTGAGAGCCTAACATGTAATCTTATTATTTATAATATATATATAATCTTTGCCACTTCCATATCATTGTCATCAAAATCATAAATATGAACAATTGTTGATTTTAAACAAAGTTTGATCAAAATATTCCCTATAAATAGCTTAATTTCGTGAAATTTATTTTTATTTTTTTAACAAAGTTTAATCAAGCCTTTATTTTTTTACCTTAGTTTTTATTAATTTTTTTAATAAAGTTTAACCAAAACTATTGAAATTTAATGAAAATAAGCCATTTAGAAGTTTAATTTAGTTAATTTAAAGAAGATTTTGATGTAACTTTGTTATAAACCTACATTTACTTTTATAATTTGTAACTCTATAGATTAAAGCCATAACAAAAACTACAATAACAACTGCTAAGATAACAATTAATATACCAATACTTAACACTAATTCTCCATATGACTAAATGGCCACAAATGATAAATGAATAAACCTCTATGCCTATCAATGCAATATTTACCTTAATTTTTAATAAAAATAAAAATTATTTTTTTATCTGTTCCCTCCTTTTTTTAATAAAAAATCTCCAGTAAGATCTTCCTACTAGAGATACTTTTTTTGTTACTTAAGATTACACAAATATGTAATCTAATTAAATGAAAATTTTTACATCAATATATTATCATTTATTTGAATAATTTACAATAATTTTGTTGCTCTTTCAATAAAAAGTACAAATTTGAATAATCTATCATAATAGTAATTATATTATCTATCAATATCTATCACTACTTCTTTAGTCTTTTCATTTTTACTTTCTGATAAAATCTTATAAGTAATAATAACAGTATCTATCCCCTTATCATTAGGTATATCAAGAATTATTTTTTCTGGTATTCCTGGATATATAGAGTTGCTTGATTGTCCAAATATCTTTGTTCTATGAAAATTTTTATTCTTTTTTGTTTGTATATCTAAAATGTCCATAAGATATTCAGATTCATTTGATATATTTAATATATAATAGTCTGTAAATTTTGATGAATATTCTTTTTCAACGGTATATGTAATATCATCTTTTTTTAATAGTGAATCTATTTTCTGGATACTTTCTATTTGTATATCTGCTAATGTTCCATCTTCAAAAATTGTAAAATCAGTTAGGGAAACTGTGCTATCATCTAAATTAGTTATATTAACAGTTAATATTGTTTTGTCATTTAATTTAATTTTACTTTTTACTTCATATTTTAATCCCTTATTTGCATTACAATATTTTTCTGTTACTACACTTTTAAATACATCAAATTCTTCAATATAATCTTTATTAAATAAACTATAAAGTTTATCTATATCATTGTTATTTGCTAAATTAAAAAAGTTTAACATATAAGATTCTACTTTCTTATCCTCTTCTAATTGAATACTTGATATGTTTATTTTAGTATCATACTCATTATTTCTATTTAGCATATCTTCTTCATATTTACTATCCTTGGTTTCATTTATAGTACTCATATTGCTTTGATATTTATTGGTTAATCTTGAAATACTATATTCTGATTTTTTATCTTTATATTCATTAACTATTACAAATATAAGAAATAATATTATAGTTAATAATCCTATAAAAATATACTTGAATTTTTCTTTATTTTTAAGATTACTTCTTAATTTCTTTAAAATATCCATATCATCTTTCCTCTATAAATATACTAGCAAAAGAAGAGGTACTCTTGGTTACTACAGTTAAATTAAGTGCTAATTCTCCCTCTTCTCCATTAATAATTACATCAAATAAAAAATTATTTCCATCAACTTCTACTGAATCAATATTTATTGAAAAATCCTTTAATTTTCCTATTTCTTTTGTTTGTGATATTAACTTTGAAAACTGTTCTTCTGATGAAATTCCATAAATACTATATATTGTATCCTTGTTAGCTTTAAAGTAATCCTCATAACTAAATTTATCTAAATCTTTTATTATATTAGGAAATTCTCCAAAATTCATATTTAATGAATTAGTAATACTTAATGCTTGCTCTTGATTGGTAAATATATTTAAATTCAAAAAATCAGATATATTTATTAATGAAAATCCTAAGCTTTGTTCAAAGACATTATCAGTTTCTAAAGGTTCTTTTCCCAAATTTACATTTTGTTCTTTAAGTATATTCTCTAAATTCTCTTTTGCTTTTTTAGAATATTCAAATTCTTTTTTTTCTTTAAATTTATAGTAAAAACTTATTCCTATAAAAGAGAATATAAATAACATTAAAATCAATATTTTTAATATTCTTTTTCTTTTATTATTCATAATTTATTTTTAGTGAGAAATTAACCTTAAAAAGCAATTTCTCACCTTCCTCCTATTATTTATAATATATTGTTCCTGTTATTTCAGTATTAGATAAATTTTTTACTATCCATTGAGGATTAACATTAGGTATAAATACATCTATATGGCATGTATTTGCATTATCCCAGTTTATCATTCCACCTCTGTCAACTACTTTAAATGTAGATGTAGTTCTAACAATTCTTGTTGGAACAAAGGAGCCTGCAGATATTTGAAGAGGTTTATCTAATTTTATATATGAACCATAAGGGATATTCATAGGAGCAGCTACAACTGGTTCTCCATGCTTTACTAGAGGAATGCCCATACAGTCAAATTGTCCTCCCTCCATTAAATCATCATAATTTGTATAATAGGTTATTCTAAATTTAACTTTCTGTGTTTTAGATGGTTTTATAGGAATATTATCTGATATTGTGGGATTTGGATTATATATAGTCCAATATTTAGTAGTATCATTTTTTATTACACCTAATGGCCATGTTTTTGAAGTTACACTTTCACTACCAGGATCATTAATTTTTATGTTGCCATTTTCATCTAATCCTGTTAATACCATAAAATGTCCTTGAGTTTTTGGATGTGTTATCCCTGCATGTATTAAGATTACTACTACTTTACCATCTTTTAAATCGTTGTAAGCTCTATTACCATCATAATATTCATCAGAACATACTAATCCAGCTTTTTCTGAGGCTTTTTTAATTAATTCATGTTTAGAACCACTTCCTATTACAGATAGATTATTTGCCATAGTCCAATCTGCCATTTCTATTGGTGTTGCAACACCATCTTTATTTTTATCAATTTCCTCAGGAATTTTAGATGAAAGTCCACTCACTACCATTGACATAGTTGTAGGACCACAACCTGCTACGTTTATAGTTGTTCCATTAAATGGATGATTTGCCCAAGGTTCTAAATACTGATAGAACATTGGTAATTCTCCAGTCCATGAGAAATTACCATCTATATTACCTGAACCAGTACCTAATGATATATCTCCATAATTTCCATCCACTATCTTCTGTAATTCATTCATTAATTCACTTCCAGATGGTAAGCTCTTTAAACATTCAATAACTAACTCTAAGTCCTCATTAACGGACATATCACAAGCATTTAAAAACTTTATAAAGTTACTTGGATCAAAACTTAAAGACTTCCCAATTAATTGATCCTCTACTATCTTTTTTCTTGTTCTTTTATAAACCTTTTTATAAGTAGTAATTGTCTTCATAACTTTAATTTGTTCATAGTTGCCTGTAAAATACTCTCTATTTTCTTTTCCAATATATTTAAATGTCTCATACTTTCTAGATTCAGAAATCATATCTTTGGGAATATATATATTATAGTCTGAACCACCAACTGATATATTATTTGTGTATGAATAAATATACTCTTTATCTGTTTCTCCCCTATAAGTATAAGTTTTACTAGTATTTCCTAAAAATTTAGCATTACTTTTATTATTTTCTGGTTTTACTTGTACATAATAAATGGAATGATCTCTTTCATTTAGCATTTTTATTACTTCTTTAGTCTCATATATGGCATCTCCTTGTTTTATATAGTCAAGAACTTCTCTTGACTCTCTTTCATCTTCTACTATATATGCATTAGACCATTCTTCATCCTTAGTTACAACATCTTTATTAACTTTAAAAGTATATGTACCAAACATAGTTTCAATTTTCTTAGGAATTGCTAATGGATATTTTTTTAATGTATATTTCTTTTCTTTATTATCTTCTGAATGTTCGCCTTTTTTTAATGGTAGTTCTGTTCTATATCCAGTTTTTTCATCAATCTCAAAACGCTCTACCCAAGTTTCTTCATAATTATAAGTATCTTTAGTATAATCTTCAGCCCATGTAAATTTTGAATATAATAAATGTGCATTATTTTCAACAACATTATTATTATTATCAGCAGCAGAAAATATTGCTAAATCTGTTGCTGTTAGAAACTGCCATGGGACTCCATAATCAAAAGCATAGTCATATACATCTAGCTTAATATCTTCTTTATTAACAAGATTTTTAGCTGAATCTAATCCTGATTCCTTATCTGATGCATATTTATATATTGTTCTGTCAATACTACCTTTACAATTTTCCTCTAACATTTTTATATATTTGTTTATCTTTTTAACACTTATTTTGGCTCCTGTTTCCTCCAAAATTTTATTTAGTTCATCCTCATGAGATTCTATTTCATCAATCATATCTTCAAATGGAGTATTTCCTAATCCAAATAATTCAGTCACTTTATTAAAGAATTCAGTCACTGCACCAGTGACTGAATATATTGCTACTCCCAATAAGGAGATTATTAAAAAAGAGGAAATACAGAAAGTTATCAATGTATCTCTAATAACAATCTTGAAATTTATAATCGTTTTACCTTTCATTTTAGCTTTTTTTTTAAGTTTGTTTAATGTACCAAGTCCTTTCAAAATAGATATAATAAAAGACACTTCTGTTCCTCCCCTCTGTTAACTAAGTTGACCATTAGAATATCTTTCATTAAAAATATTCTTCTCTTTATTTGCTAAATCGTTGTTAAAAAATTCTTCCTCTTCTCTTGAATAAGGATAATCTTCATACTCATTAGAATTTAAATCATTCTCATTAGAATTTCTTATAGGTGTATTTTTAGCATAAACTCTATGAGCTTTATCAAACTTTCCTCTTCTTTCAAGTTCGTTTCTCTTAAGAATAGCATCTCTTTCCTGATTAGAAAATTCGTCATCTCCATAAATACCTGTTATTTCTTTTTCTTTTTCAATTCCTAGCCCAACATTTTGCACTTTATCCTTTCCATATTGAACAAGATTAGTTCCACCTTCTCCTAAAGCTTCTCCTACTTCTTCACCTGCTCGTGAACCAGCCATTGCTCCCATAGCCACTGCATATGGATTTCCTCCAAGAACTGCTCCACCTATAGCCCCTACAGTAGCTAATGTCCCACTTGTTACTCCAGATACTATAGAACCAGCTATTTTTCTGTTGGCTTTTGATTTTAATCCAGCTAATTGTCTTTCTCTTGATGTTGCAGTATAAGTTTGTTTTGAACTGTTCTCTAAGTCTTTTGACATAGGCACATTAAAATTTCTATTAATTCCTCCTATATTAGCAGGATCTATTTCTTGCCCTCTTCCTCCTGTCATGTTAGCACTTGAAGCAGAGGCATTCCCAATATTCCTCATTTCTTGATTTGCATTACTAGCTGTCCCAACATCATTAACAGATTTTTCACTTAATTGTTGCTCTGCTACAATATTGTTTCTGTCATCTATACTTCCTTTTATTTTTTTGCTAAACCCAACTGCTCCTTTAACTGCCATTCCAGCAATTGCAGCTGAAGCCATAACTCCACCAACTCCTGCATTTGATTTTGCTGCACCTATTTCACCTTCTAATCCTAATAGTCTTTTTATTTGACTTGTAAAAGGAATAAACATGGCAAATGCCACTAAAGTAAATATTTGATCATATAATGTTGCATCTTTTGCAAGAGCTAATGATTTAGCAATAGAAAAAACTAATGTCAATATAAGTGCTTGTATAGCCTGAGTAAATATATTAGAAATAAGTTCTTTTGCCCACTTCATAACAAGTTCCTTATTATATGGCAACAATATTACTATAATTGGAGATATTATGAATAATAAGGATATTCCTATATCCCTTAAAATATAAAATACACAAAGCCATATATTTAAAATTCCTGATATAACATAAATTATAGATAATACAACTTGTCCATCCCCATCTTCCTTTGCTAAATTTTTGAATTCCTCCATTAAAAACGGCTTATCAAAAGTTGAAGATATTGATGCTATATTTTTTTCAATGAAAGTTTTAAATATATCTATTAATGCCTGATTAATATCTAACATAATATCCAATATAGTAGGCATACATAATAATAAAATCATAGTAACTACTATTTTTTTTAGTCTATCTTTCAATACAATTTTATGATTTATATTATCTGCTGTCTTTAAAAAATCAAATGCACTAAATAGTACAATTATTCCCATTAAGCTACCAGCTAGATAAACAAATAAATTGTACATTTTAAATATATTGAATGTTAAAGAATTATCTGTACCTTTTAGTAATGTTAGTGGATTACCCCCAGTATTAAATATTAATGAATCAATACTACCACCTATTTCTTCTGCTATCCATTTCAATGCATCCCCTATACAAATTAACAGAATAGATACTCCTTCAACTAAAATATCTCCTATTCCTGCATTTGCATTAATAGGTATTAAAATAGGTAAAAATGCTAAAGATATTAAGCATGTTAGAATTATTGCTTTAATATTTAATTTTTTCTCTTTTTTTATTAGATTCTTATACATTTCATGCACCCTCTTCTATTTTCTTATCATATATTCGGTTAGCATAAGCATTTTGATTAGTTTCAACGAATCCTAACTCAAAATCTGGAATCTCAACTTTAAGTTTAACTGAGTCAGAGCCACACTTCATAAGAGCTTCTCCTTTTGTTATTTTACTTATATAACTTACTTCTCCTTGCGATAAATTAAAAACATCTCCTATTTCATCTATTGATGTATCATCTGGTGGAAGAAATACTTTTGTGTCAGAATTTCTTATTATAGGCTTGGTTACTTCATTGTAAAATTCATTAAATTGTTGTGAAATTACAACAGCAGAAGTATTTTTCTTTCTAGCACGTCTAAACATTTTTATTAAGAAATTAATTGCTTCTGGAAACTTAGGTTTATTATCTTCCATAATTGCCATTCTCCAAGCCTCATCTATTATTACTCTAAGTTTTGTTACTTTAGATGTTTTTTTAATATCATTTTTCTTTATTAATGTTTCCCAAATGTAATCACATATTATATGTTGTGCAATAGGAAGTTCAGTTTCTTCATTTAGCTCAGATACATCAAAGTTAATAAATGGAATATCATAATCTAAATTGACTGTACTTTGACCATCAAAACAAGTAAAACCACCATTTGTAATTTTACAATAATTTTTCATTACAGATAATAAATAAGCATAATATTTTATATATGTTGAATCTTCGTTTTTTACTGATTTCTCTTGAAGAATCTTATACCAATCTGAAAGGGTTGGCATAAGTTTTTTACTTTTATCAATATTATATAAACTTGATACATCATCTGTAATATTTATATTTTCATATGCTTTTACAACACAATCTCTTATTATTTCCCTCGTTATGTCATTGAAAAACTCATCATTATTTCCTGTGAATCCTTTAGACATAGTCAAGATGATAGCTGTAACAGAATTTATTTTTGAAGTTAAATCAACAACTTCTCTCAATTGACCAGTTAATTTATTTTTCTTTTTTTCAGGTGTTATATCAAAAAAATTTATTATAGTATTCGTATTATGAGTTATTGTTATATTTACTCCACCTAATGTTAATGCAATATCTCTATATTCTGGTTCTATATCTATACAAACATTGATTATGTTATCAAATGTTATTCCTCTTGCAGCTAACATCTTAATAAATGTACTTTTACCTCCTCCTGATTTAGCAAAAACAACCATATTATAATTTGTTAAGCTTGGATGAAATGTATCATATATAACTGGTAATCCATTATCAACATTTATTCCTATAGGAACTCCATTTGCATGATTTATATTAGATGTAGTAAATGGGAAAATACAAGCTAATGAACGTTTATCAAATGTATGCCACTCATCTACTGTTGGTTTTAGAAGAGGCTTATTGGTTTTATATGCCTCTTCCTGAATATATATTGCACTTTTCAACCCTATATCTCTTCTAGCTAATACTTGTCTTAAAGTTGATGCTAAGTTTTCCAATTCTCTTAAAGTATCTGCATATAAAGTAGCAACTATTAAAACATCATAAATTTTATTATGTCCGTCTCTTACCTCTTCTCTTAACCTTTTAGCTTCTATTACTTTAGCTTCCATATCATCTCTTCTGTTAATACTTCCACCAGCAGTATTAAACTCAATTTCTAAATTTGTTCTTAGTTTAGATAATTCAGACTTTGCTACTTCGGAATCAATTGGCATAACATATATACTAGTATCTATATTTCCAAAATTATATAAATCATCTAAAAATGTTGGAAAATCTACCATGGCTGGCATTATACCAATATAAAAATTCTTTAAATACTTATCCCCACATGCTACATATTTAGGACTTTCTGAAAAATCTAAATAATCAACTGCTATTAAGTCTTTTAACTTTTTATTATTAGTTTCAAAACAAGTAGGCTCTAATTTTTCTTCATTTATTTCAATATTTAATTCTTCATTTTTTTTATTTTTTTTAAATAATCCAAGCATTTTTATCCTCCTATAAAACTACATCTTTACTTCCATACATTGAAGAGGTTGTATACAAATGATTATATCTAGCAGCTACTGCATTAGATAATCTTAAATTATCTGCATCTTCTTTGTTATAAGAACTATACAATAATTCTGCTACTTCCATACCATTTAGAAATTTACTAGATAACTTCATTTTTTCTAAAGTATTTCTTATTACATCTGCTCTATTAACTATGTCATTAAAAGCTACTTGCAAAATCTCCTCTTTACTAAGCTCATTTTCATATTTAGAACTATCAAAAATAAAATTCAATACTATATAATATCTTCTTTCTAATAACTTTGTATCTATGTTTCTTTCAATAAAATAATTTAACAATTTAACTGCATATTCATATTGATTATTAGCTTTCATCAAATTTGAATAAATATAATCATAATCTTTTTCATTTGCATTTGATAATGACTTTTCTAATTCCTCTACTTTCTTCCCTAATTCCTTTACTTTTTGTTCATATCTTAGTGAAAAAGTATCTAAATTTAAACTTCTGGATGGAACATAGAATTGTATATTGTATGATATTCCATTTAGAAGATTTCCAAAACTTTCTTCTAAATTAATACGTTCTCTATATGATAATAAATTAAAAGGTGTTCCTTTAACTTCAAGATATCCTAAATACTCATTATCATTCACTCTAACTAATGCACAATCTTCATTACAAACTTCAATATTATCAAATTCTAAAATGTCCTGAGATACATCAAGTTTTTTTTCCCCTTGTATCTCAGGACCTTCTGCACTTTTTTTAATGTTTGTTCCTTGTATTTTGTGTTTATTTTTCTGTTTTCTAGTATCATTTAAAATCATAAAAAGGGGATAAAAAACTCCCCCTATTATGATGAAAATAATAAAAAACAATATTGGATTCATACTATTACCACCTCAATAAATATCTATTATTATTTTATCTTCTTCTTTTACTCTTATCTTTTACAAGTAAACGGACTACAACACCGATTACTGCCACTGAAGCTACTATCATAACACCCATAATTATTTTTACTATCATAAATATTTTCTCCTTCTTCTTATATATATTTTTTTATTTTTCCTATATTTAAATTTTCTAAATAAATAAATATCTAATCTAACATTTCCACCTTCAAAATTATTAGTTGCAGTTTTCATATGAGCGAGCGGATATACTATAGCATTTAGAATAATAAACAATATTACAAATAATATTAGGTTATCATTTGATAACTTAAATACTATAATTGATATTAGAGAGGCTAGTCCATTATATACAATTCCTCTTTTGTTTAAATATAAATCCAAATAAGGAAGTGTCAAAACTCTCTCCTCTCCTGTTAAATCTTTAGGTACAGGATGTGCCATAACTTTTTCTCCTCTTTACAAATTTTAAATAAAAAATATAGTCTGAATTTTTAGACTATATTTTTTACTTGCAAATTTAAGTTAATTAAGAACTAAATAGATTTAAATTTTGTAATCCAAATAATACTAATCCAGAATAACTAGCAACAAAAGCTATACCTAATACTTGAAACATAAGTGCATTTTTTAATATAGCCTTTTGTTGAGGATTATCTCCTGCTCCTGCAAATTTAGTACTTGTCCATAATGTTGAACAAATAAGGAATGCCATAACTACAATTAATATAATGCCTTGGATATCTGCTGAAAGTGCTGTAATCTTTGTTTTTACTTTACTATCAAGTACATTTCCTGAACTGTTTTGTACGGATTTGTAGGCATTTTCTGCAGATTGAACTGCTGCAGAAGCATTAATTGTTCCTGCTGCACTATTAAAAATAGTCCCTAGACATAAAAAAGTAGATATTAGTATTAAACATAGAGAATTTATTTTTTTCTTTTTTACCTTCATTTTTTCACCTCCAACTATAGTATAAAAAAATTATATATCAATATATTTATTGTGTCAAATAATACTAAAAAATATAATTATTCATTAAATCCTATATTTTTTCATTTTAAATATATATATTTACTTTTTATGAAAAAATATTACTTTAAAAACGTTTTCCTATAATGTTCTAGTATGTTATAATATATATAAAATACTTTTAAATGAGGTGAAAAACACAGAATGAAAATATTTTTTATTATATATTTAATAGTTATCATTTATTTTTTTATACAAGATATAATTATTACTAAAAAAGAAAATGATGAAATGAAAAAAAACAAATAAGGAGGTAATTTTATGGGCTTTTTTGCTGGATTCTTTTTAGGTTCTTCAGGAAGTGGAGACTCTTCAGATGGAGATTTTGGATTACTTGGAGTACCTCTAATTATAATAATTGCCAATATATTATTTAAAAAACTAACTAATTATGTTGTTATTAATTTCTCGCCATATTTTAAAGTATTAATATTTATGTATTTACTTAGTTTATTAGTTGAATTTAGATTTAGATTTAAATTTTTAGTAAGAGCTTCTCATACTAGACGTATTAAAACTGTTACTGCATGTATGTGTTTTTCTTTATTGTCTATTCCTATTAGCATTATTTTATTCCATGATGGTAATATATCTGACCTACGGACAGTTATTATGAATATTATTGAATATATTCCATAATAATCT